>JACCDQ010542097.1_pt1 | contig 11342 bp, 11 predicted proteins | sample 7446031 | NCBI WGS metagenome assembly JACCDQ01 (sample SAMN15323442, study PRJNA562643) | freshwater metagenome | isolation source: river surface water | place: USA:Blue River Watershed | collected 2017-08-17
CAGGCCGGTGGGGAACTGGGTCTGCTGCGAGGATGGCGCGCCAGGCTGACGCACGGTCTGGTAGAGCAGATCCTCGAACACCGCGCGCGAACGCTTGAAACCGTTCGTGTTGACGTTGGCGATGTTGTTGGTGATGACGTCCATCTGCGCTTGTTGCGCTTCCAGACCCGTCTTGGCCACCCACAGTGAGCGAAGCATGGCTTATTCCTTTGATTGGCTGGTGAGGTCGAGGGCGATCAGTTCAGGCCCAGCACCTGATCGGCCTTGCTGGCATTGCCATCGGCATGCTTGAGCAGGCTCATCTGGGTGTCGAACTGGCGCCCCAGGTCGATCATGCGCACCATCGCGTCGACCACGCTGACGTTGCTGCCCTCGAGCGCGCCAGACTCGAGCATGACGGCGGGATCGGCCTCGGCCTCGGCACCACCGCGCAGCCGGAACAAGCCGTCGTCGCCGCGCGTCAGACCGGACTGCGGCGGGTTGACGAGCTTGAGGCGGCCGACCTGTTCCGCCACCGCCGGGCTCACGCCCGGCTGCAGCGACGAGATCGTGCCATCACGACCGATCATGATCTCGACATCGGGCGGCAGGCTCAAGGGCCCGCTCTCGCCCAGCACCGGCAGGCCGGACTGGGTCAGCAGCGCACCATCGGGCCCGAGCTTGAGCGAACCGCTGCGGGTATAGGCTTCGCGGCCATCGGCGCCCAGCACCGACAGCCAGCCCGCGCCTGGCAGCGCCACGTCGAGCGTGCGGCCAGTCTGCTGGATCGCGCCTGGCGCAAAATCGGCCGCCACGGTATGGCTCTGCACCTGGGCCCGGGTCGGCTTTTCTCCGCCCGGCACCGGCATGGCGCGAAAGGCGTCGATCTGGGCCCGGAAACCCGTGGTACCGACGTTGGCGAGGTTGTGCGCCACCGTGGTCTGTTGCTCGGTGACCTGCTTGGCGCCGGTCATGGCGGTATAGATCAGGCGGTCCATGGGCTAGTCCGGAATATGCAAAGATTCAGCGGCCGATGTTGTTCAAGGCCTGCATGCTCTCGTCCTGACGGCGCATCATTTCGGCCGCGGCCTGGAAGCTGCGCTGGGCCGAGATCATCTTGATCATCTCGACAGTCAAGTCGATGTTGGACGATTCGGTCGAGGCCGCCTTCAGCGAGCCCAGCACACCGACACCGGGCTGGTTGATTTCAGCCGAACCCGAGGCCGCCGACTCCAGCCATTGGCTGTTGCCCACGGGCTGCAAGCCGTTGAGGCTGCGGAAGTTCGCCAGCACCACCTGGCCCAGCACCTTGCTGTTGCCGTTGTTGTAGCGGGCGGTGATGACGCCATCCTCGGCCACGCTGTAGTTCAGCAGCTGACCGACGCCGCGGCCGTCCTGGCTCACCCGCACGGTGAACTTCGAGCCATACTGGGTCGTGCTGCCGAGATCGAGCGCCATTTTGGTGCCGTCAATCGTGATGCCAAACTGCCCTTTGTTGATCTGCGCGGTGGCGGAGCTGATGCCGGTGGCGCTGTCGTAGGTGGTCGATGACTGGACGACTCCCCTGGAGTCGAAGGTCAACCCGCCGAGCTTGGCAGGCTTGTCGGATCCACCCTGCCAGGCATAGACATCCCAGCTGTTGTCGGCGAGCTTGACATAGAAGGTCTGGACGTTGACCTCCTTGCCCTGCGCGGTATAGACCGAGGTGGTGGTGGAATGGGTGTAGGTCGTGGGATCGGTCGGATCGAACTCTGCGTAAGCCGCGTCGGACACCGCCTTGAGTGCGGCGTTACCGGCCGGAGCGTCTACCGCGGCGGCGGCTGCTGCTGTAGTGGCAACAGCAGCAGCGGTAGCAGCGGTAGCGACCGCAGTGGCCTTGTCGGCGGCAGAGGCGTTGGGGTCGAGCGCGAGAGCATCGGCTTTGGCTGCAGCCGCGGCAGAAGTGGCCTCGGCCACTACAGCAGCGGACTGCGAGGCGGTGGCCTTGGCAATCGCTGCCTTGTCAGCCGACGAGGCGGCTGAAGCAGCTGCAACCGGATCAGCACGGGTGTCGAGCATCAGCTCGAGCGTGGCCTTGGCGGTCGGCTTGGGCGCATCGTTGGCCTGACTGATCGTCAGCGGCACCGGCTTGCCGGTCTTGATCAGGCCGCTGGAAGGGTCGGCCAGGAAACCGGTCAGCTTGTCGCCGCTGGAGTTGACGATCTCGCCCTCCTTGTTGAGCGAGAACTGACCACTGCGGGTGTAAGCCACCTTGTCACCGTTTTCGATGCGGAAGAAACCAGCACCGCTGATCGCGATGTCGAGCGGATTGCTCGACTGGCTGAGATCGCCCTGGGCAAAGCTCTGCCGCCCACCAACGGACGTCGCACCGGTCTCGGTGCTCATCGCAGACGCCAGCGACTCCAGGAATTCAGCGCCCTTGAAACCCACGGTATTGGCATTGGCCACGTTGTTGCCGATCACCTCAAGCCGCTTGGCCGCAGACTTGATGGCCGTGCTGTCAATTTGAAGAGACATGATAAATAAGAAGTAAATAAGTGAAAGAAAATCAACGCACCTGGCGCACGTCGGCCAGAGCCACATCGCTCATGCCAGGCAGGCTCAAGCGCACGCTGTTGTTGCTGAGCGAGACACCGCCGACCTGGGCCGCCGACAGCGCGGTGGCCGTGACCGACTGGCCGTTGCGCAGCGCCTCGAGCTTGAAGCTGTAGCGCCCGTCGGCGACAGTGGTGCCGGCATCGGTGGCGCCATCCCAGACCAGCTGGCTCGAACCAGCCGGCTGCGGACCGAGATCGATGCTGCGCAGCGCCTGACCGGCGCTGTCGAGCACGGTCAGCTTGAGGCTGTCGGCCGACTGCTCTAGATCGACCCCCATCTTGGCCTGGCCTTCGCTGAGCTGCAGTGTCGTTCCCGGCACCAGCACTTCGCGCCCGATCAGGCTCGAGGCCTGCATGGTCTGGGTCGCCTGCAGGCTCGACAGCGCCGAGGCCAGCGTGGTGTTGAGCTGATTGATGCCGCTGACCGTGTTGAGCTGGGCCAGCTGGGAGGTCATCTGGGCATTGTCCATCGGGCTCAGCGGGTCCTGGTTCTGCATCTGGGCCACGAGCAGCTTCATGAAGTTGGACTGGGCTGGATCGACGCTGGCGGCGGCGGTCGTGGAGGCGCTGGCCGGGGTGCTGACCCCGGTGCTCGAACTGATGCTGTTGACGGCCATAGGGTGGACTTTCTCACTGACCGATGGTCAGTGTCTTGAGCGCCATGGATTTGGCGGCATTGAGGGTATCGACGTTGGTCTGGTAGGAGCGCGAGGCCGACAGCATGTTGACCATCTCCTCGACCACGTTGACATTGGGCATCTCGACATAGCCCTGCGCATTGGCCTGGGGATGCGAGGGGTTGTAGACTTGGCGCGGCGGGCTCTGGTCCTCGATCACCGGGCCGGCCTTGACCCCGGTCGCGCCACCAGGCAGCGCGGCGGCCATGAACTCGAGCTGCTTGGCCCGATAGGGCTGGCCGTCGGGGCCGCTGGTGCTCTCGGCATTGGCGAGGTTGCTGGCCACGACGTTCAGGCGCTGCGCCTGCGCGGTCATGGCCGAGCCCGCGACCTGGAAAACATTGAGCAAGGACATGGCGATCAACCCAGGATGACGGAGGACAAGCCCTTGAGCTTGGAGGACAGGATGGTCACGCCGGCCTCGTAGCGCAGGGCGTTCTCGGTGAAGGCGCTGCGCTCGACGTCGAGGTCGACGGTGTTGCCATCGCGGCTGGCCTGCACGACCGGGCGCGGCTGGGCCTGCGGCATGCCGTCCGAGGCCGGCCCCTGGTGGCCGGCATGGCTGCGCTGGAGCTGCTGCGCATTGCCGGCGGCACCGGCCATGGCGGCCTTCATGGCCTGGGCAAAATCGAAATCCTGCGCCTTGTAGTTGGGAGTATCGGCGTTGGCGATATTGGTCGCCAGCAGCTGCTGGCGCTGCGCCCGCAGTCGCAGCGCCTGCTCGTGAAATCCCAGTGCGTCGTCGAGTCTTCCTGCCATCTAGGCCTCCGTTCAAACCCAGAATCTGCCCGCTTGCAAGAACGCACGGGCAGTGATAGGGATTGTCTTACTTTACGCAGGTTGCGGCACACGCGATCGGACAAACAAAGCCCAAAACTGCGTTCAGCTTGGCTGTTAGAGCCTGGCGCCCGGCATGGGAATCCCCCTACACTTGACGCCAATCATGAAGCGACCCTACCGCCTGCTGCCAGGCTGCCTGCTGCTGATCAGTCTGGCGACACAGGCGCAGCCATCGACCCGGCACAATCTAGACGCGCTGCGCCAACAGGTTGCGGGCGCCGTCGAGGCCCAACTGCCCGCCTCCAGCCGCGTGAGCGTGGGCCCGCTGGACCCGCAACTCCAGCTGCCGGCCTGCCCCAGGCCCGAGGTCATGCTGCCGTCGGGCCAGCAGCCGCTGCGCGGCCAGCTGCGCATCGGCGTGCGCTGCCACAAACCCCAGCCCTGGACGGTCTACCTGAGCGCCACGATCCAGGAATCGCGCAGTTATTATCTGACCAGGACGCCGCTGCAGGCCGGCCATCAGTTGCAAGCGCAGGACCTGACGACCGAGCAGACCTATGCCGAAAACCTGCCTCCGGGCGCCGTGACCGAAGAGAAGCAATGGCTGGGTCGCAGCCTGACGGCGGCGGTGGCGGCCGGCACTCCGCTGCGGCTGCAATGGCTGCGCAGCGTCAACGTCATCACGGCCGGACAAACCGTCAAGCTGGTGCTCGAGGGCGCGGGTTTCCGCATCGATTCCGAAGGTCGCGCGCTCGGCAATGCCATGGCGGGGCAGCAAGTCCAGGTACGCACGACATCGGGCCAGGCCGTCAGCGGCAAGGCGCAGGCCGGCGGCTGGGTCGAAATCGAACCGTGAAGCCACAGCGGAGCGAATTCAAGTTTGTATCGACGTGACCGTAAACAGGGCAAAGCAAGGCAGCACCAGTCACCACATGTCAGGATACCCCCGTGAAAATTGACTCATCGATCGGCAAGACGCCCGGGCTGGGTGTCGGCAGCGCAGCGGCCAGTACCAAGCCCCCAGAAGCCAACCCGGCCGCGCGCCCCCAGGCGGCAACGGTCCAGATGTCGGGCCAGTTGCAGCAGCTCGAGCGCCAGGTCGGCGGTGGCAGTTTCGACGCCAAGAAAGTGCAGTCGATCAAGGAGGCGATCGCCGAGGGCCGCTTCCAGGTCGACTCGAGCAAGGTCGCCGACGGCCTGCTGAGCACGGTCAAGGATCTGATCAGCAGCAACTCGCGCTCGACCTGAACATGAACTCCACCGATATCGCGATCGCGCAAAGTCTGGCGCAGGAGCAGGCCCTCGCGGCCCGGCTGTTCGAGGCGCTCGAGCAGGAGGAAGCCGCGCTGCTCGCAAACGATGCCGATGCCCTGTCGCAGGCCGCGCACGGCAAGTCGCAGCTGATCGCCAGCTTCGTCACGCTGCACCAGCAACTGCTGCGCCTGCTCGGGCAGGCCGGACTGCCCGAACAAGACAGCAGCATGGCGAGCTGGGTCGCGCGCCAGACCGACCCGTCGCTGCAGCGGCAGTGGCGGGAGTTGCTCGATGGCGCCCAGCGCGCACAGGAACTCAACCGCACCAACGGCTTGCTGATCCAGCGCCTGTCGGTGCGCAACCGGACCGCCCTCGCCGCACTGCGCGGACCGGGGGAGTCCGACTTGTACGGACAGCGCGGCCTGACGGGCCTGCGCTCCCACTTCAAGACCATCCTGGGCTGAGATTTGCGCTGCAACGCAGCAATGTTTCATAAGAATTTCAAATTAGTGTGGAAATATTAGGGTATCTACCTAACATTTTTCACATTGCATGTCATTTCACCAATATAGTCGCAATCTGAAAATTGGTCAGCGGCTCGCTCTGAGTTCGGCGCTGCTGCTGCTGCTGATCGGCGGCATGGCCTTGCTCGGCACGCTGTCGAACCTGCACCTGAACGACAAGACGCGCGTGATCTACGAGGCGCGGGCCGTCCCGGCGCAGCAGCTAGCGAGCCTGAACCAGCTGATCCAGCGCAACCGGATGCTGGTGATGGAAATGCTGCTGAGCCCGGACCGCAGCACGGTCGAGGCCAAGAGCGGGGAATTCGAGCGCAACCAGGCGACGATCACCGGCCTCTGGCAGGCCTACCTGAAACAGCCGCAAACCGCGCAGGAAAAGGCCCTGGCGCAGGCCTTCGACCAGCGCCAGCAGGCGCTGTTCGAGCAAGGCCTGGTTCCAGCCAATCAGGCCATGACCCGTGACCGCTACGACGACGCCTCCGACCTCTACATCCGCTTCATCACGCTGCTGGCTCCACAGGCGCAACAACCGCTCGATCAGCTGATCACGCTCAAGATCAAGCAGGCCGAAGAGGAGTTCCAGGCCTCCAACGTCAGCATGCAGACCGTCAACGGCGTCATCGGCATCACCGCGCTGAGCGCCTTGCTGCTGGGGATCTGGCTATCCTGGGTCGCGACGCGCTCGATCACGCGGCCGCTGGCCGAGGCCGTGCGGGTCGCCGATACGGTGGCCAGCGGCGACCTGACGGCCGAGATTGTCGTCAGCGGCAGGGACGAGGCCGGCGCGATGCTGGGCGCGCTCAAGACCATGCATGACAACCTGATCCAGATCGTGTCGCGGGTCCGCCATGGCAGCGAAGCGATCGCCAACGGATCGAGGGAGATCTCGGAGAGCAGCGCGATGCTGGCCGAGCGCACCGAGGAGCAATCGATCAACCTCGAGCGCACGGCCGCCGCGATGAGCCAGATCACCAGCGCGGTCGACAGCAACGCGGAAAGCGCGCGCCAGGCCAGCGAACTGGCCCAGCAGACCAGCCAGGCCGCCAGCCATGGCGGCGAGGTCGTGGCCCAGGTGGTCTCGACCATGGAGCAGATCAGCCAGAGCAGCCGCCTGATCACGGACATCACCGGCGTGATCGACGGCATCGCCTTCCAGACCAACATCCTGGCGCTCAATGCCGCGGTCGAGGCCGCACGCGCCGGCGAGCAGGGCCGCGGTTTTGCCGTGGTCGCGACCGAGGTGCGTCAGCTCGCGCAGCGCAGCGCCTCGGCCGCCAGGGAGATCAAGTCGCTGATCGCCGAAAGCGGGGAACGCGTCAGGGTCGGCACCGAACTGGTGGCACAGGCCGGCACCAGCGTGAACGACATCGTCGAGCAGGTGCGCTCGCTGTCGCGACTGATCGAGAGCATCTCGCGCGCCAGCCTCGAGCAGTCGACCAGCGTGTCCGACATCAGCCAGTCGATCTCGAGCATCGACCACATGACGCAGCGCAACGCCGCCCTGGTGGAAGAAAGCGCCGCCGCCGCCGACAGCCTCAGGCAGCAGGCGACTCAGCTCGAGGAGGTCGTTCGCATCTTCAAGATCGCCTGAGAAAGCCTCCAGCCGGGCTTGGGAGCAGCCAAAACGACAAGAAGACGCTCATTAGCCGTACTGCTCCGGATCTGAGCACCGCTTGCCGGCGGCGATAATCTCAAATCCCCGGAGCTCCCACTTGGCAGACGACAGCGACCTCGAAAAGACAGAACCCGCCTCACCCCGACAGCTAGAAAAAGCACGCGAACAGGGTGATGTGCCGAGGTCACGCGAGATCGGCACCTTCACGGTGCTGGCGGCGGCGGCGCTTGGCTTCTGGATCAGCGGCGAGGCCATGGTGCGCCAGCTCAAGCACCTGTTGCTGATGGGGCTGCAGTTCAAGCGCGAACAGCTGTTCGACCCGCAACGACTGAGCGTGGACTGGGGCCAGCAACTGTTCGACCTGCTGCTGGCCTTCATGCCGCTGGCGGGCCTGCTGCTGCTGGCCGCGCTGGCTTCGCCGGCCTTGATCGGCGGCTGGCTGTTTCATACCGAGGCGCTGGTGCCCAAGTTCAGCAAGCTCAATCCGCTCAAGGGACTGGCCAACATGGTGTCGCTGCGCTCGCTCAGCGAGCTGCTGAAGGCGATCGCCAAGACCCTGCTGGTCGGCACCGTGGCCTGGTTCGTGGTCCGCGGGCAGCTCGACGCCATGCTCGCGCTCGCGAGCCAGGCCCCGCGCGAGAGCACGGCCGAGCATGTGCGGCTGCTGCTGGCCTGCTTCATCGGGCTGGTCGCGGCGCTGGCCGTGCTCGCGCTGATCGACGGCCCCTACCAGATGTGGAGCTACAGCCGCAAGCTGATGATGACGCGCCAGCAGCTGCGCGACGAAGCCAAGGAATCCGATGGCAACCCCGAGATCAAGGCCAAGATCCGCGCCCAGCAGCGCGCGATCGCGCGTCGGCGCATGATGGCGCAAGTCCCCACGGCCGATGTGATCGTGACCAACCCGACCCACTACGCGGTCGCGCTGCAGTATCCGGAACAGGGCAACCACGCGCCCAAGGTGGTGGCCAAGGGCGTCGACGAGGTCGCGGCCCGGATCCGCGAGCTCGGGGCAGCCAACGGGATCACGATCGTCGAGGCGCCGCCGCTGGCGCGCGCGCTCTACCGCCATACCGAACTCGACCAGGAGATTCCGGCGCCGCTCTATACCGCCGTGGCCCAGGTGCTGGCCTATGTGTTCCAGCTGCGGACCTACCGCAGTCAGGGCGGGTTCGCACCGATACGCCCGGAACCGGTGGCACTGCCGGCCGGCTTCGACCCGCTCGAAACCACAGACGCTGAAACCGGAGGCCGGGCATGAACTGGAAACTGCTGCTGGGCCGCATGAACGGCAAGGCGCTGGCCGCGCCGATGCTGGTCGTGATGATGCTGGCGCTGATGATTCTGCCGGTGTCGTCCTTCATCCTCGACATCTTCTTCAGCTTCAATATCGCGCTGTCGATCATCGTGCTGCTGACGGCGCTCTACACGGTGCGCCCGCTGGAGTTCATGGCCTTCCCGGCCGTGCTGCTGATCACGACCATGCTGCGGCTGTCGCTCAACGTGGCCTCGACCCGGGTGGTGCTGACGAACGGACACACCGGACCGGATGCGGCGGGCAAGGTGATCGAGGCCTTCGGCCATTTCCTGATCGGCGGCAACTACCTGATCGGCGTGGTGGTGTTCGTGATCCTGACCGTGATCAACTTCGTGGTCGTGACCAAGGGCGCCGGACGGATCGCCGAGGTCGGTGCGCGCTTTGCGCTCGACGCGATGCCGGGCAAGCAGATGGCGATCGACGCCGACCTCAACGCCGGCCTGATCGGCGAGGCCGATGCGCGCAAGCGCCGCACCGAAGTGTCGCAGGAAGCCGAGTTCTACGGCGCGATGGACGGTGCGAGCAAATATGTGCGCGGCGACGCGGTCGCCGGCATCGTGGTCACCGTGGTCAACATGATCGGCGGCCTGCTGGTCGGCATGCTGCAGCACGACCTGCCCTTCAATCGCGCGATCGAAACCTATACCCTGCTGGCCATCGGTGACGGCCTGGTGGCGCAGATCCCCTCGCTGATCATTTCGGTGGCCGCTGGCGCCGTGGTCTCGCGCGTGGCCAACGATCAGGACGTCGGCTCGCAGCTGGTCAACCAGCTGTTCATGAAGCCGCAGGTGCTGTACCTGACGGCCGGCATCGTCGGCAGCATGGGGCTGATTCCGGGCATGCCGCATCTGGCCTTCGGCCTGCTGGCGCTGCTGATCGGCGGCTGTGCCTATTACGTGCCGCAGCTGCTCGCGCTCGAGCGCAAGGCCGAGGAACCGGCACCGGCACCGCTGCCGGCGCCCGAGACGGAGGAAGCCAGCTGGCAGGATGTCAGCCCGATCCAGGCCCTGGGCCTGGAGGTCGGCTACCGACTGATCAGTCTGGTCAACAGCAGCCAGGACGGCGAATTGCTGCGCCGCATCAAGGGCATCCGCAAGAAATTCGCCCAGGAAATCGGCTTCCTGCCGCCGCCGGTGCATATCCGCGACAACCTCGAGCTGCCCCCATCGGGCTACCGCATCACGCTCAAGGGGGTGGAAATCGGCAGCGGCGAATCGCACCCCGGCCAGTTCATGGCGATCAACCCCGGCATGGTCTCGGGTCCGCTGCCGGGCCAGCAGGTCACCGACCCGGCGTTCGGCTTGCCGGCGGTCTGGATCGATGCGAGCATGCGAGACCAGGCCCAGTCGATGGGCTACACGGTGGTCGATGCCGGCACCGTGGTGGCGACCCATCTGAACCATCTGCTGGCCCAGCATGCGGCGGAACTGCTGGGTCGCCAGGAGCTGCAGGCGCTGATCGACCACCTCGGCAAGGAAAGCCCCAAGCTGCTCGAGGACCTGGTGCCCAAGCTGCTGCCGCTGTCGACACTGCAGAAGGTGCTGCAGAACCTGCTGGCCGAGGGGGTGCATATCCGCGACATGCAGACCATCGTCGAGACGCTGATCGAGCATGCCGCCATGAGCCTCGATGCCCACAGCCTGAGCGCAGCGGTCCGGGTCGCGCTGGGCCGCGCGATCGTGCAGGAGATCGCGCCAGGCCAGCAGGAATTGCCGGTCATGACACTGGACCACCGGCTCGAACGACTGCTGCTGCAGGCACTGCAGACCGGTGGTGCCGAGGGCGGCGGGATCGAGCCCGGACTGGCCGAGACGCTGGTCAACCAGACCGTGCAGGCCAGCCAGCTGCAGGAGCAGATGGGCTACACCCCGGTGCTGCTGGTGCCGGCGCCGCTGCGCTCGATGCTGGCACGCTTCCTGCGCCGCACCCTGCCGCAGCTCAAGGTGCTGTCGCACGCCGAGCTGCCGGACAGCCGAACCATTAAAGTCACCCATCTCGTCGGAGCCTGAACATGAAGGTTCACCGTTTCATCGCCAGTAGCGCGCGCGAGGCACTGAGCCTGGTACGCGAGGCCCTGGGCCCCGAGGCCATGATCCTGGCCAACCGCAGCGCGGAGGCGGGCATCGAGATCCTGGCCTGCAGCGAACGGGACTACGCCACGGTCATCGAGCAGTATCGGGATGACGACGCCGGACCGCCGCTGGCAGCGCCAGCCTCGGCGCAGGCGCAGGCGCCCGACCCCGGGCTGGACATGAGCGTGGTGATGGAGGAGATCCGGGCCATGCGCGAGGCGCTGGCCAAGCAGATGAACGAGCTGGCCTGGTCGGGCCAGCAGCAGCCGAAGAACCCGCTCAAGTCGGCGATGCTCAAGCATCTGCTGAGCCTGGGCCTGAGCCCGAGCCTGACGCGCTATCTGACCGAGAACGCCCCGAGCGAGGGCGACCTCGAGCAGGCGATCGAATGGTCCAAGGGCATCCTGACGCGCAACATCAATGTGCTGCAGGACGAGGACAGCTTCCTCGACGAAGGCGGTGTCTACGCGCTGATCGGGCCGACCGGGGTCGGCAAGACCACGACGACCGCCAAGCTCGCGGCGCGCTA
>JACCDQ010662121.1_pt1 | contig 11342 bp, 4 predicted proteins | sample 7446031 | NCBI WGS metagenome assembly JACCDQ01 (sample SAMN15323442, study PRJNA562643) | freshwater metagenome | isolation source: river surface water | place: USA:Blue River Watershed | collected 2017-08-17
AGGCCGACACCACCGAACTCGGTGATGAATGAAAAGAACTGGTCGAGTGACATGGATGATTCCCCTTGTGGATAAGTTTTACACAGTATATCTACTGTTCCCAGGGGAGTGGTTTTTTCCACCAGGACATTCCGCCGTTGTCACCAGAATTATTGATGTCTACTGTTTTGTTGTCCTCAATACGCTCATTCTCGGCAGTACTGCCGTAGTCACTTACGATGTTTGGGCGGAATGGGGTGAACATGTTCCATGCAGCCTTGTCTTGCATGTCACGCACTTCTTGAGGGTCGGTCACGCCTGTACGTGGCTGGAAGAACCCAACGTTGTTCAGGATGGATGTGTCGGTCAGTCGTGACAGCTTTCCAAAACCAGTGAGGTCTTGGATTGTCTGAGCCATGTCGAACTCTTGGGTGTAGTCGCCTTGAGATTCCATCCACTTGCGAATGAAGTTAGGGATGGGAGTCATCGCGTCGACGGTGTTTTTGCGCAGGACCGTGTCAGCATTTTCAAGGAAGTTTTGAGCAGGGGTCAATCGGCTGTCGTATGCAAGTGAGCCGAAGTACTTCTGCATCATGTCCATACCTGGCGCGTTAATGGAGTACGTGATTACGTCACCATTTTGAGTGATGCGGTGTGGGCCAATGAAGTTTTGCTGTCCCCAGCTAGGGATGCGTGGGTCGTTGGGCATAGTATTACCGATGCCTTGTGGTTCGCCACCCATAGCTCCAGATGCAGCGTAGTTAATCTTTGCAGGCACGATAAACGCTCCTGGGTGCTCAATGACTGCCTCTGACATTTTGCGGATTGCCCCACGCTGCCATGTGTAGAAGAAAATGAGGCGACGCATGACTGTGCGCTCAAAGTTGCTGAGGCCGTATGTTGTGGGGTGCCATTCAGAGATTTCTCGGCGCAGCATGTCACCCATCTCGTCAAGTGAACGGAATGAGTTTGTGCGGAGGACGTGCGCAGCGTGGGCATAACGGAAGACGTTATCACGGCGCGATGCAAAGTGACCAAGCGCCTTGTTGGTGCCGCGAATGGGGGCAAAGATTTTAGACATCCAGCCGCCCTTCTTTACCATCTGGCCCGCTTCGTTGCGAATAAAGTCTTCCATCGAGTTGTTGGCAATCTCGACACCGTTGGTGCGGAAAATGCGGTCAATCTCTGCGTAAGGGATGACTTTGAGGCTGTTGCCAATCATGACTTTCATGCCTTCGCCGTTTGCAGCGTCAAGCATTTCTTTGACGCCCTTGTCTGCGCCGCCAACGAAGGAGTTGACGGGTACGCCTTTTTGGGCCGTAAGTGGGTTCTTAAGGTGCCCTCCAGCAGACATTGCAGCTACACCGTCTTTGTATGCCAGTGGGCTTACTCCGCGGAGCAGGTTTGTCATTGCTTCTCCAACAGCGTTAACCATGTGGTTAGCTGGCTGCCAGATAGTCATAGATGCCTTGGAGAAGTTGGTAATAGCGTCAGTAGCGCGGATTAGCTTAAGCTTGCGGCCACTGTCTCGGTAGTCAACAATTTTTTGCATGTTTGCAAGCTGGCGCAGCATCTCTGGCGGGTAAACCTGAGATGGGTCGAGGAACTTAGCTAGGGTGCCAGTGTCGTTTTTGTTGATGCGCTTCCATCCGAGGCTGATGGCTTCATCAATGTTTTCGACTCCAAGGCCCTTGTTACCCCAGCGTGCACTGAAATCTGCGGCTACGTTTGTGGCGTACATTGCGTTGTGCAGCGCGAAGTTCATTGCCTTGAGAGTTTGGAGCCAAGTGTCTCCGCCGCCCTCTGGGCCCTTTTCAATCATGCGAGAAACCGTGTCGAGGTATTCACTAATGAGTTCTTCGCCGTTGAGGTTGAGCTTGGCGAGGCTCTTGGTGGTGTCGCCGTAGAAAGCTTTTACCCACTGGTTGATGTGTTCAGCGTCGAGGCCTGCGCGGATGGTGAAGTATCCGTCTAGCACGGGCCCAGCGCCTGCGTACAGCTCCGTCAGGAAGTCTTTAACGTCTGCGGATTGACGTGCAGCGTACTGTGCGCGGCCAGCTTCAGACTTAATCTTGACGATTGCTGCAACGTGCTTTGCCTGCTCGTTTTCTGGGATGACCTTGGAGTACTTGCGGAATGCGTTTTCAAGGGCCTCTTCGACTCGTGAAGTGGAGTTGTCAAGGATGTGACGCTCTTGCGTACCGGGCGCGAAAAGGTCGCGTGCACCCCAGGGGCCAGAAAATGTGCTTCCCAGGCTGCGCTTTGACTCAAATGAGTTGAGGTATGGGTCGCCTGCTGGAGTATCCAGGGTGTTTTCTGGTGGCATCATGTCACCAACAATTTGAGACTCAGCTTCCGCACGAGCACCAGATGGTTCATCTCCGTACTTCATGTAACGGTACTGCTCGTCTAGGGCACGGAACTCTGCTTCCTTAGCCAGGCGTAGGCTTTCTGCCGCCTGGAAGACCTCTGGGTTGCTCTTGTCGATGCCGTTTTCCATCATGCGGACTACGTCACGAGTAAGCTCGTTCAGTTCAAAGTCCATGTCAGCGTGTGCTTTGCCGATAGCGTTTACATCTGCACCTTGTGCGAATGCGTTTGTGCCAGCGACGAGGTGCTGGTGGAATTCGATAGCGGTCTCTACAGAACGCTCACCTACGGTTGCGGCAGATTCGCCAACTTGCGCGATAGCAATGGGGTCGTCGCTCTTGATTGCCCTCTCAGCCGCAATGGTCATGTCGTCGACGATGGACTGGTTGACTTCGTCAGCGATGGAGCGTGCGGTTACTGCGCGTTCAGAGTTGACGACGAAGCGGCGCTTGTCACCAGTTTCTTTTGCGGCGGTAATCATGCGGCGCTGGATGCGAGAGGTCGCAATCTCGGCGGGCGTGAATGTGCGTGCGATGTGACGGTCAAGCATCTTGGTGGAGATGAGAGATTCAAGCGAACCCTTAACGAAGCCAGCCTTGGAGAGCTGCTTGCGCAGTTCGTCGATTGATTCGTCCATTGCGCTGGACTTTGCGCCAGCGGTAGCGAAGATGTTGTCTGCGACAGATGACAGTGCATCCATTACGGGCTGTGCGATTGCTACGGAGTTCTTCTCAGCTACAGCTACAGCTAGTGCTGCACGCTCGTTGTGGCGAGATGTGAGGCGAGCTACTACACCAGGGTCTGCCAGTGCGGTTGCAAGCATAGCTACTACAGCTTTTCCGCCTTTTTGCTCTGTTGAGACTGGCCCACGCAGGAGGTCTTCAGCGTATTCTGCATAGCGCTTGTCGCTCTTTGCAATCTGCTGTACGCCGTCGATAATCATGTCGTTGAGCCATGCGACGCGTGCAGTTTCACTTAGACCAGCGCTAGGCATCTTCATTGCAAATACTGCTGCCTGCTGAGCTACGGAGATGGGGAATGCCTGTCCGCCAATCTTGTGCAGGTCAAAGATGACACGAGAAGCATCTGCTGGCATACCGATGGTTTGAGCTGAACGGCTCATAGCAACCTGCGTGATGGAGTCGAATACGTCGAGTGCGCCAATGTAGGCGAAGTCAGCATCTACGCCACCACGGGGGCGCATGCGGCCAGCGTAGCGAGAAAGCTTGGTTACCTCGAAGAGTCCAGACTGTTGCTGAGCTAGACGCATCTTGCGCAGGGACAGCTCGAAGGCGTTCCATGCCTCTTGAGTACCAGCCTTGAATAGCGTGGAGCCAGCGATTGCTGCACGTACGGCGTTGTAGCCGTGGATTGCTACGTCCTGGCCGAAAATGCGCTCGCCGGTTGAACGTAGCTTGTTAATTGCGCGGCTGAAGCCACTGGTCACGGCGTTGTTGATTTCGCCAACGTGTGCAGGGTTTGTGATGCGACCGAAGGTTTCGTCCATCTTTTGAACGCCACGCTGGAGGTATTCGTCTGGGCTAATGGTCTTAGCCAGCTCTGCAATGTGGTCACCGTTCATGAGGGTGCTGTTGTTGATTGCTTCAATCTCGTCAATGCGACGCAGCTTCTCATTGTTGATGAGTGTAGGAATTTCAGGAATTCTGCTGCGGAGGTAGTCTGCGAGGACGTTTCCGCTAGAGAACTGAGCGATAGCTGCTTCTTCTCCTGTGGAGCGTGCGATTGCTTCAGCTACTCGCTGTACCCATTCAGCTTCGTATTCGCGTGCACCGTCTGAGCTCATGAAGCGAGTGTTGCCAGCTTCACCCTTGACGACGATAATGTTTCCAGCGATTTTCTGGATGTCGTTGATGTCATGGGGGCGTGCTTGCCCGCGCTGAGCAGCGGTGAGCATTTCTCCGCTTTCAACTTCGCGGATGTTTACGCCCATCTTTTCAGCGTTGAACTTCTCAAGCTTCTCGGCAGTAGAGCGCATAGCTGCACCGAGAATGCCACCTTCAGAGACTTTTACTTGCACGGCTGGGTGGCTAGCGCCAGTCTCGAACTCAATCTTGCGGATAGCTTCCGAAAGCTTGGAGGGGTTGATAGATACGGCGGTGCCTGCCTTGTTGACGTACAGGCTCTTGGTGATTGCGTCCCATAGGTAGCCGCGTATTTCATCCACGTTGTCCATAGTTGCGCCACCAGCAAGGGCAGCATCTTCCAGTGCGCCAACGACGCCATCCATGTTGCGGTACAGCTCAGACTGAACCATCTTGCCAGTCTTAATGAATCCGTCGCTGAGGATTTCAGCAGTGGGGAATGATTCGCCCTGACCGCGAAGCATCTTTGCGGCCTGCTGGATGTCAATCTTGCCGCCCTTGACGATGCGCTCAACAGCTAGCGATACAGTCTGACCGATAGCGGCGTTGTTCTTCTTCAGCGAGTCAATGACAGCCTTGAGCTGTGTCTCGTCTCGAATGAAAGGAGCCTTTTCAAAGATGCGGTAGTTGAGGTCTTTCCATGCCATCATCGGCGCAAGTTCGCGCAGACCATTGCGCAGACCGTTACCTACAAGCTTTGCGCTCTCTACGAGGTTCTCAGAGTATGCAGCGATGCTGCCCTTGAGGAAGCGTGGAGCTAGCTCTGGGCCAAGCCATGCGCCAGTGGTGTGGCGTGCGTGTACTGGGTCTCCAGTGGCGGGGTCTGCCAGCTTGCCCATTGAGCCAGCTTTAGCTTTGTTTGTAGCTGCAATGCTTGCAATTTCAGCGTCCGTCTTGGACCCTACGGTGGTTCGGCGTACAGCACGAGCCTCGAAGCGTGCAACGTTACGTGCATACTCTTCAGCTTTCTGAGCTGCTGCTGCTTCACGAGAAAGCTTTCCAGCACCAGGGGTGGCAAGTTTTGCCATCTCCTGCTCAGTTTTGTTGACGAACTGGCGACCAAACATGTCGACACCCATAGTGGTGTCTCCGAGTACGTCGTCAAACTTCTGCAAGTAGCCACGGTTGTATGCGGCTAGCGCCTTCTGTGTATCGAAGGTTGCGATGTCGTTGAGGCTGAGCTTCTTGACGAGGTCATCTGCCATTTGCGCAGTTGCGGCGCTAGAGCCTGCGAGCGCACGGAGAGCTTCTACCCAGTCTTTGAAGTAGAGGGGTGTGCGGGCGAAGCCTACGATGTGGTCGTATAGGTAGTTAAGCTCTGCTGGGACGTTAGGAGCGCTCAGGTGAGTTGTAGGGGCGCCTACGGGCTTACGGTGGGTGAGGGGCATTGCGCCCTTGTAGCGACCAGGGTTAGCGGAGTTAACCTGCGTGGTGCGGCTAGCAAAAGCTTCTGCTGAGGTTTGTGCGGTTTCTGCGCCTGTGCGCTTGGCTGTTACGCCAGCGATGGATGCAGCAGCGTCGTCTACGCCCTTGATGATGGCCTGGTTGGGGTCGTCAAGGATGCGTCCGAAGATGTCTACGAACTGTCCGGTGCCTTCAGCTTCGATAACTTCGTCACCAAGTGCCAGCGCATCGTCTACTACTTCGTCAGCTACGTCGTCTGTAAGTTCGCCAGCTTCACGGGCACTTTGAGCTAGTGGGGACATTGCGTCGTCAGTTGCAGCCTTTGCAGCTACTTCTGGCGCGTCTAGGTCCTCTACAGCGCGACTTCCACGGCCACCTGATGCTGCAAGGTCTTCCAGCATTTGTGTGTCGCCTACGCTGACCTGACGGAGCATAGCTTCGGGGTCCATGACGACTCCGACGCTCTCGAAAGCTTCCTTGTAGTTCTTGAATACGGACTGCTCTACAGCGCCCATGCCTTCAAGGGTGGTCTTCTTTTCAGCGTTGAGGACTAGCTTGCGAGCAACTTCCGTATATCCAGGGATGTCGATGGGGAGGTCGGCTAGCGCACGGATTACAGCAAATACTGATGCTGAGTCCATCTCAAGCGCTGAAACCATTGGCTCGTCTGAACCAAAAACAATCTTGGAGAAGCTTTCTCCTGGGTTAAGGCCAGCAGCCATACGTGCCGTAGCGAAGGCTTCAGGGCCTACTACGGACTCGATGGCGTCATCCATGAGCTGAGTACGGGCAAGGTAGCCCATCTCGTCTCCTGGCAGCTCAGCGTTGATACGGCCCAAGTCGTCGATGCGTGTAGCAAGGTCAGTTTCGCCAGCGCGGATGCCAAACTCGTCTACGTTTGTCATTGGCTCTGGATAGAGCGTGGGGTTGCCAGATTCGATAGCGAGCTGTGCGCGCTCACCTACGGTTGCTGGTGGTGCAACGTCTGGTCCTGGCTGGAGTTGGAAGATTTTCTGGTAAGCGGAAAGCTTCTCGGTGTAGTCGTCAATGTTGCCGCCGTTTTCTGGCATTGATGCAAACAATGTGCGCTGCGCTGAGCGGTATGCCTCTTCTACGGGCATGTCTGGCGTGATATCTAGAGACTCAAATGGTCCACGAGAGATGGTGTCACTGTCTGTGGGCATGGTGGGCGTGACGCCGTCACCAAAGTCCATAGGAACTTCCTGTACAGCGTCGTCCGCGCTTGCGGTAGTTGTCTTACTGGCCCCAAAGTTACGGTTCTCGTACTTTTTGAGGATTTCAGAGGTCATCTGGTTTTGTGGCTTATCCAAACCGCGATAAGCACTAACGCCAGCAACTCCTGTTCCTTTGGCAGCCTTTGCGGCGTACTTCTCGCCGTTGATGCCAACCCAGATGCCCTTGTGGATAGTCCCAGCATCTTTCGCGTACTGCTGAGCAATTTTGCCAACATTTGTGAGCATCTCCTCAGTGACGGGCTTGAGCTTTGACTTAGACATTCCAGCCGCAGCAGCGCGTGAAGCATTGACTGACTTGGCAAGTTCACCTGCACTCAAGCTACCATCAGCAAGCTTCAGGAGGTCGTCAGTACCCACGCCACTAGAGCGTGCAAGGTTCTGGAAAGAGTTGTAGTGACGCATCTGCGACCACTGGTTAAGGCCCAGGGGCTTGATTGCGCCAGTGAAGCGTCCAGCTTTGTACATCTGGTTAGGAGCGCCGACGACAGTACCCTTAGCAGCGGCTACAGTTCCCTTGGCGGCTTGCTGAAGTACGTTCTCGCCAGCAGCCTTACTTGCTTGGACTGCGGCTTTAGCGCCGTATGTAGCGCCACGAAGAGGAGCAGCCACAAGGCCGCTAGGAAGGTATGTGAGTGGGTCAGCAAAAATGTCTACAGCAAGTCCGCCCCAAAACTTCTGAGTGTCGTCTGCTTCGGGGAACCATTCACCTACAACGTCTTTACCGACCTTGTAGTTGGGAGAGGTGTAGTCGCTTTCCCACGATGCAGCTACACCCGCACCGAAAGCCTTGCCGTTGTCTTGTGACGCGGTAAAGTTTTCTTTTGACTTATCAAGGGCTGCTTTTGCTGCGGCTGGGTCTTTTTTAAGTAATTCGAGACTCAGATTAGGTTGCGTTTTTGCGCGCTGAGCTGCCTGGTACATGACGTTGGTGTTACCAGCACCTAGTGCGAACAGCTTGTTAATTCCGCTTTCAAGGAAGCCTAGGGCTGGAGACCAGTCAATACCTGGGGACGTTGAAGACCGTACGGACGTTGTCGTAGGGCTAGCTACCCGCTTCTGGTTGATGGGGGTAACGTTCTGGCTCTTGTAGTTACGTAGCCAGTTGATTAGTTCTTCTGCGTCTGCCATGTTTCCTCTGAGGCTAAGGAGCCGGAATTAATAACTTGAGTCTATAACAAAAACTATTTATTTCTATCTGTCGTTATAGCGAGGCACGGTTCCTCGTGAAGTTGAACTAGAAGTTGTCGCAGGGTTAGCGTTCTTGTAGTTGTACAGAGCAATCTGGTTGTCCAGGCTGCTCATGCCCAGTGAGCGCTTCATCGCTTCGTTGTAGATAGCTTCGTCAATACCAGAGTTGTTAACAATGCTGGTACGTCCAGCACTACCGCCAGACCATTCTGGAGTCTGCATGATTTGCGCAATCTGAGCAGCTTCCTGGTTGCCAATCTCAGCCATTTGCTGAGCCTCTTGAAGCGCCAGGTTCTCAAGGAATCGGTTGTACATGTCAGTGACATCTTTTTGAGCCATAGTGCCAGATTCTTGAGCACCAGTGTAGTCAAGCTTGTTGCGACCCTGCTCAGCACCGCTCTGTGCGCCCATGAGACCAGTCCAGTTGGCAGTTGTAGCGTTTACGTCGTTGTTTCCACGCTGAGCAATCTCGTTAGAGCCACCCAGTTGGCCAGCATCAGCGCCAGAGATGCCCATTTCAGCGTAAGCAGCAGCACGAGCAGCAGCTTCTTGGTTGATGCGGTCTTGTGCGCGCTGAACAATGTCAGCAGAACCCTGTTGCCCTTGCTGGATTGCAGTGTTGTAGCGTTCAGCGGTCTGACCAGCGAGAGGCTCGTAGGCGGTAGCAAGCTGAGTGTAAAGCTTGTTCAGCTCAGTGTTGGTGGTGTCTTTGCGACCAGTAGCGGTATCGCGCTGCTTGCCGTACACGCCAGATACGTTTGCGCGCATGGTGTTGTACTGTTGGCGCGCAGCAGCCTCGGCAGCGGCACGGTCAAAGAACGTTCCAGCGCTACCGCCAGAAGTAACTTCCTGCTGACCCTCAAGGTAGCGTCGGATAATTGCCTCGTTGGGGTCGGTCTTAACGTTCTGGAAGGGGTCTTTTAGTACATATTGTGGCTGGTTTGTGGAGTTGCTCCCACGTAGGCCCATATCTTCAAGAATTCCCATTTTTTACCACCCCAAAGTGTTGATAAGTTTTTCGTTGCTACGCCCAGCGCTCTCAGCGCGGAGTGAGCCGACCTTGCCTGTGTATTGGTTTCCAGCAGAAACACCCTTAGAGCCGAGAAGCCCGTAGATGCTTGCAAGCGCGTTGTAGTCCTGGTCGGCAATAGCGTTCATGGCTGGCATTTGCGCCAGAGAAGCACGCTGACCGTACTGAGTTACAAGGTCCTGCTCGCCAGCGTTCATAGCGTTTGCAGACTCTTCGTAGGGCTTCATAGATTCGTCAAGACCCTGCTTGTACAGACCAGAACGTCCCAAGCCGCGTGCAGCAAAGTTCTCAGCAGTCTGAGTGCCACTCTTGTTGCGGTTAGTGTTCCAGTTCGCACGGTCGTTTTCGAGCTGACGGTACTTGTTCTCACGCTCGTAAAGGAAGCCTGAGAGGGTGTCGTACAGGTTCTGTTGTTCGCGTCCTGCGAGGTTGCGGAAAATAGGGTCGCTACGGAAGTAGTCAACGTCCTTAACTTCAGCCATTACTTGCCCATCCTCATAGCGTTGGCGGTGCCGTATGCACCAGTGCGATTGTCTTTAAGCCACTGAACCATCATCTGCTTCTTCTGGTTGTTGCGAGCTTCGCGCTCGATGTAACCTTCAGGGTTGACGGGGCCCATAGTGGGTGCGCTACCACCGTTACCGGCATAGCGCTTGTTGCCCGCAGCGTAAGGATTAAATGAGTATGTACCCAAACCTGACTGTTGCACAATCACTCCTTACTAACTGAGACTTTATTTGTCTATCATAGACGATGTTACTGGATAATCTCAGGAAGACCCTTACGTGGAGACGCGTGGATAGTCAGACCAGTCATGCGCACAGGACCTGTAGCAGAAGTACCATCAGTGGTCATAATGATTTGGAACGAGCAGCGACGGAAGCGCATATCGCGTTGGAACGTTACGTTTACGCGGTATGGGCCTTGTCCTGGATAATCCAAGTCTGTAATTACTGTTGGCGACTTCTCTAGGATTGCGTCCCAGGTTGCGTCTTCAAGTTCATCCCACGTTTTTGCTTCCATGTCGTCAAAAGTTGCGACAAAGCTAGAAAGTGCGATGGGGGTAGCAACTCCTCGAACGTCACGAGCAGTGTAAACGTCAGCAGACCAGTAGAACATGCGCTTCCATGTGTCGGGCTGGTCAAAGTCAAACGCTTTAGTCTGCACTGTACACGTCATCTCTTCGCCACCAGTAGGTCCAATGGTGTCAGTGATTGTGTAAATCTTGAACAGTGACGTAGTACCAGAGCCAGTAACACCGTAGGCAGTGTCTGAGCTGAGGTCGTTAACAACTCGGGGGATTGTTTTAACGTACGCAACTTTGTAGTCGCTAGTCCAGGTGCACCAAAGACCGCTATCGAGGTCAAGTACGTACATGATTCCGCCGTACCAGACAAGAGCGCGACGACCCAAGACGCTCAGTGCTGATTTGATTGTCAGCGACTGGACACCTGATGTGGGGCGAAGCTCTAGACGGCTGGGGTCGTTTAGCGGGTAGTACTGGTAAGACACGAATCGGTACAGTCGACCGTTGTTCAATACGAGGTAGGAGAATTCGTACTGAGCTACAGCGTCAGCATTGTCAGCGCCGATGGCAGAGTCGATAAGTTGCAGCACACCGCTCTCTAAAGGAGATGCGTCGTATTTGAAGTAGTACGTACTTCTCGTACGGAAAATGTACACTTCGTCAGTACCTGCCAGAAGCTTGGTGATGTGTTCACCGTCACCGGGAGATACGTCGAAGTAGTCGTTGCCGCCAGAAACCCAAATGTTCCATTCGTTAATGCTGGTAACAACAGGTCCTGCGCTGTCAACGCGTGAGAAGTAGACACGGGCACGTTCGTGTCCAGCCTCGTAGGAAACCATGAAGAAACGACCCTTGTGGAGTTGAATCTGCTCACCCTTAGGCATGCGGTAGTTTCCAGTTCCGAGAACTGTGAACGTGCTTGTGGATGCGTCCCAGTAGCCACCAGAAGTAGTTTTGCTGCAAATGTAAAGACGGTCGCCCCACTGAGCGCTACCAGAAGCAACGATAGACGTAATCTTTGTGTAGTCGCCTGTTACTGGCTCAAAAATGTAGGTACCGCTGGATACAGTGACGACAAGGTTTGGGCGTTCGTCGTCGTACGAGTAGTACCCGATAATCTGTGGCGCTTCTCCGGCAACAAAAGTGTCACGGACTACGGCAAATGGGGGACGCGAAACTAGGGCACCGTTGGAGTCGATTTCCAT
>JACCDQ012130752.1_pt1 | contig 11337 bp, 6 predicted proteins | sample 7446031 | NCBI WGS metagenome assembly JACCDQ01 (sample SAMN15323442, study PRJNA562643) | freshwater metagenome | isolation source: river surface water | place: USA:Blue River Watershed | collected 2017-08-17
CCTTGATGCGCACCTTGTGGTGGCCTTCGTATTTTTCTTTGATTCCGCGCAATATGGCGATGGACGCTTCGGTGTCGGGCTCTTCGACCAGCACCTTTTGAAAGCGGCGCTCAAGGGCCTTGTCTTTTTCAAAGTACTTCTGGAACTCATTCAGGGTCGTCGCGCCCACACAGCGCAGCTCGCCCCGGGCCAATGCCGGCTTGAGTATGTTGGCTGCGTCCATCGCGCCTTCGCCGCCGCCCGCACCCACCAGGGTGTGAATTTCGTCGATGAAGAGAATGAGTTCGCCCTCGGCGTTGGTCACCTCTTGGACGACCGACTTGAGGCGCTCCTCAAACTCGCCTTTGTATTTGGCCCCGGCGATCAGGGCGCCCATGTCGAGCGAGAAGATCTTCTTGCCCTGGAGGTTCTCGGGAACGTCACCCCGCACGATGCGGTGGGCGAGGCCCTCGGCGATAGCGGTTTTACCTACGCCGGGTTCTCCGACGAGCACGGGGTTGTTCTTGGTGCGCCGAGAAAGAATCTGAAGCACCCGACGAATTTCGTCGTCTCGGCCTATGACGGGGTCGAGCTTGCCGGTCTCGGCGCGTTCGTTGAGGTCAATCGCGTACTTCTTTAGTGCTTGGTAGCTGCCTTCGGCCGACGCCGACTGCGCTTTTTTGCCTTGGCGGAACTGGGCAATGACGTCGGTAAATTCCTTTTCGCGGAAGCCGGCGTCCCGAAGGGCTTGCCCCATGGCGTCGCTGGCCGTTCCCAGTCCCAGGAGGACAAATTCTAGGCTGACGTAGTCGTCGCCAAATTTTTTGGCCGCAGCGGCGGCGTGGGCTAGGGCAGACTGAGCGGGGCGGCTGAAGTAAACGTCGCCGCCTTCGACTCGGCCTTGCTTCGCCAGGAGCGCCTCGGCCGTTCGAGCGAGCACGTCGGGGGCAATTCCGGCCCGGCGCAGCAAGTCTTCCATGAAGCTTCGGTCCGATTCCAACGCACCGAGCAGAATGTGGGCCGATTCAACGGCCTGGTGCCCACGCGAAACCGCCAGTTGCTGGGCGGCCTGCAGGGCAGATTGGGTTTTTAACGTAAGGTTGTCCATACGCCGTAGTCCTGCTCAAGCCCTGTGCCCAAGGGGTATAAACGACAAAAAGGCAGCGTTTTGTGCAAACAGCTGCCTTTTTGGCTCAAAGTGCGCTCAAGGCGCGGAATGCTACCGGACGAAACGGCGGGTGTAGCGCTGTCCGTTCCACTCGATGACCGCGTTGTACAAGCCTGCGGGGAGTTCGGCCGTTTCCCACTCCATGCGAACGAGGCCGCCGCTGTGCTCAAAGTTCTGGCTGAACACGGGCTGACCCAGCATCGTGTACACCGTAAGGCGCAAGGTTCCGCCCTCGTTGGACTGGAAGTCAACACCTGCGGTGCCGCCGGCCGTGGGGTTTGGACTCACTCCGCCCAAGAAGGCATCGCCAAGGCTCGCTTCAGGCACCCCGATGTTCAGGATGTCGGCGGGCGTGCCAAGGGGGGCGCGCTGCAGGCAGAAGTTGTCGATCGCCCAACCTTCGCGAACGATGGTGTAGTCCGAGCCGAAGCGGAACCGGAATACCAGCGTACCGCTGTTGTCGGCCGTGAAGTTGATGCTTGACGGCGTCCAACCGTTGGTGGTGCCTGACCATCCCGGGCGGATGTTGTCAAGACTCGTCACGTGCACCGTGTTGTACCACTTGCCTGAAGGAAGCACGTTGCCCAGCGTGTACCAGTTGATGCCGCCGTTGTAGGACCAGTCGATGCTTCCGCCGTCGTGGTACTGTTCCGAGAACATGTTGTGGTCGAACTTCATGGTGTACACAACGTTGCTGTCGAGCACAAAGAAGGGCGTGTGCAGGGAGCTGCGGCCCATCGGTGTGTAGTTCGAGGTGAGCTTCGTCATCCATGCTTTGGTGCCGCTTGCCGCACTGCTGATGACCGTCTGACCTGGGGTACCGAACTCCCAGTCGTGGGCGGCCGTCTTCACAGTTGAGTGGAGGGGAAGCCAGGCGGCTTTTGAAGCGTCCTCAAAGTCGTTGCAGTAACCCGTAGCGTCAATGTAGATTTTGTCGGACACGGGGAAGTTCATGCACAGCTGGTCGTCGGCCACCAGGTTGTCTTGTTTGCCGTTGGGCGAGGCCGTTTCCACACAAATGCTGTAGGTGCCCGCACCGTTATTTAGCCACAGTTGCGTGAATTCATGCATCTTGCGGCCGCCTCGGGGCACCGCAGGGCTGAACGTCAGGGTGTCGTAGTTGGTCCACGCGCCGTTGTTCACCTTGTAGCGGACCAGGATCGAACTCACTGGTTTCGCCCCGGTGTTTTCAATCAGCACTTTCACCGTCGAGGTTTGGTCAGGAACAATCAAGTACTCTTTGGTGTCGATCGAAATCGGAGCCATTGAGTTTTGGGGCGGAACGTAGACTTGAATATCGTCCACGGCCCATCCACGTGCCGAGTTGCCCGCGCCGGCGCCCATGCGGAATCGGAGGTTCAGCGGATTCGCGCTGTAGTTCCACATCGAGAGGGGAATGGTTGAGGTGATCCATTGTCCGCTCGAGGAGCCTGCCCAACCAGGCTGGTTCCCAAGGTTGATGATGCCGGCAGAACCGTAGCTCGATCCGTACCAGTTCGTACCGATGTTGGCGGTCGCATTGCCCAAGGTGCGCCATGTTCCGTTCAGCAAGTACTCCACGTTGCCCCCGTCGCCCGGAGCGAAGTCGAAGATGTGCTTGAAGCGCAGTTCGGCGCCCATTATGGTGTCGAAGTTGGTGAAGGGCGGCATGCGCAAGTACTCGGTGTTGTTGCCCTTGTAGTTTTGGTTGAGCCCTGTCATCCAAGCGCGGCTGCCTGACGCGGCATTCCATCCTTGGCCCACGGTGCCCATTTCCCACATTTGGAGGGTTCCGGTTCCGCCCACACTGTAGAACGAGTATTCGTTGCCCACACAGTTTTCAAAGGTCACCGGTCCAAATGGGATCATGGTGCTCGTGTTGCCGTTGGTGACGCGCACTGCGGTATCGTTGCGGCTAAATCCGTCGCCGGCAAGTGTAGTCCAGGCCTTGATTTCGAGGTCGCCCTCCCAGTAGGTTACCGGAGTTGTTACCGTCAACGTGGCCTCGGCTCCAACCGCAATGCTGGGCACCGTGTAGGTGTAGGTATTAACCGACGCCGGGGTACACATGTCTGAAACGCTAACCGTAACCGGTACGTTTGTTTTGGCTTGCTTGCCGTAGTTGCGGACTTTCAGCACCAGGTTTTGGGGTGCGTTGAGGAATACCGTATTCGGCGGCGAAGTAATGACCGTTACCCCCACGTCGTTGTTGGGGCGGTCATAAATCAAGATGTCGTCGATGGCAATGTCGGCGAGCGTACCCGCAGCCGTTTTCCCGGCTACAAAACGCAGCTTAATGGTCTGGCCGGCGTAGGCCGTGAGGTCGACCATTTGGTGGCGCCAATCGTCGGTGTTCGCAGTCTGCTGCTGGCCGGTGAGCACAGAGGGGGTCAGGGTAGTCCACGTGTTACTTCCTGACGGTACCACCTGAACGCCAAGGGAAGCGATGTCGGCACCGTACATGTGGTACGAAAACGAAATCACGGGGGTCGTCATGCCCGTAAGGTCAATACAGCCTTCTTGCTGGAACAGGGCGAAGGGGCTGTTGGCGCCAAAGTTGCCCTCGGCGTAGATGTAGTTGCCCTTGCGTGCCGTAGACCAGCGCGGACCCGTACCCGGAGTCGGAGTGAGGTCTTTGCCCACCATGAACGCGTAGTCACTGCTGTTGGACGCGGGAGAGGCAAACCAACCAGATGTCCCGAAGGTTCCGGGGTTGGCCGTAGTTCCGTTGCCCGGAGTCCAGCCTGGTCCGTCAAAATTCAGGTAGTACGGGAACGTCGTGATCGGCTGAATGTGCTCAATCGTGATGGGCCCGATGCTGTCGTTGCTGTGCTGGCCGTCGTTGGCGAGTTCCGCCCAGATGTACACTTGGAAGTCGGTGTAGGCGCTGAGGTTGGCCTTAGGGACGAAATTGTAGGTAAGGGTGTCACCTAAATTAAACGTGCCGTTAATGGTGTCGCGAGAGATTACCGTCACGCCCGTGTTCAGGTTTTTCACTGAGAACGCAAGCGGAATCTTCGTCAAGGTCTGTGATCCCTCGGTGCGAAGCTGTACGCGCACGTTTTCTTGGCTCGTGTAGGTACAGAATCCGTTGCGCGGACTGAAGGACTCCAGAAGGTTGATGTCGCGCACGAAGGGCTGGAAGATCTTGATGTCGTCAATCGCCATGTCTCCGCGGTCGTTGGTGGCCGTGTTGGACTTGTTGCCGACGAAGCGCAGCCGCACGTACTTGCCCTTGTAGGCATTCAAGTTGAGGAAGGCCTTCTTCCAAGCGTCGGTATTGCTACGTTGGGTTTGGCCCACGATAAGGGCTGCGCCAATCACGCCGTTGCCCGTCGTGAATCCGGTACCGGTATCGATGTCAATGCGCAAGTTGCCCATGTGTGCACCAAACTTGTGGTAGTAGAATTCGGCGGCGACGTGAGGGAGGTTGTCGAGCTTAAAGCATGGCGTAATGAACAGGGTGTTGTTGCCTGAGGTACCCTGTGAGGCTTCGGTGTACAGGTACTTACCCCCGCCGGTGGTATGGTCGCCTGCGGGTCCAGTGCCAAAGGTTGCCGTGGGGCCGGTGCGAACTGACCAACCGAAGCCAGCGGTGAGCGGACTCGGGCTGACTTCGTAGTTGCGTCCCGCGGGAGGGTTTCCGAGTGGGAACACCCCTCGGTGAGCCGTGCCTGAGGAACCTGCACCGGTACCGGCCATCCAGTAGAATGCTTCAAAATTTTCTAGGTACGGGAACTGCGTGACCACAAACGGGAAGCTGTTCGGAAGCGAGGGTCCACACACCGCGGGGGGCGAGGGGTCGCGCCAAAACGTATTGAACGTCACGGCCGCCGCCGTAGACGGGGACCTCACGGTGTTTTCGTCGCACGCACAGTCGTAGGCAATCACGTACCAGTCGACCGTGTCGCCAACCACGAGGTTGGTGAACGTGTAAGTGTACTCTGACGAGTCAGGGCAGTTTGCCGTGTTAATCGCGGTCATGTTCAGCCAGTTCCATGGGCCGTTGTTCAGGCGGTAGTGCAGCACAACCGAGTCCATACCCGACTTCGGAAGCACTTTATCGGTTGCGCGGAGTCGAATCTCCTCAGAGGCCTGGTAGCGTGCGCCAATGGGCTCTTTACGCGGATTGAGGTTCCACTTGATGATCGGTGGAATAAGCTCACAGGGAGCCGCCTCTACCTTCAGGTTGTCGATGAACCATCCGGCGGTCTGGGCCGTTCCACTCGGAACGCGGTATTCCAACGCAAAGCGAACAAGTACTTGAGGAAATCCGGTTCCGGTACCCGACGGTCCGCTACCGGCGATGCTAGAAATGTCAAAAACTTCATTGGCCCACCATCCGCTGGTTGGGGCGATGCCCTGACCCACGGTCGTTGCGCCGCCCCAGAACGGGCTGGCCGCAGAGTTGGCGTACATGATCTCGTTGATGTAGCCGAGGGTGGCGAAACTGGTGCTCGCTCCGCGGTAGTGCGTTCCCGTCAACGGCGTCCATGTTGCGCCATTATTGGTCGAAACGCTAATATACCCGCGCTGACCAAAGTGGATTTTGCCGATGTGGTCGAACGAAAGGCGCACGAACGAATTGCCCACGGTCGAAAACGCAATCGTTTTGAAGAAAACGGTGTCTTGGGGCAGCACATTGGCGTGGAAGCTGTGCGTGCCGCTGACGCTCAAGGCGCTCGTGTCGTTCCAGTACGGACTTGGACCCGGTTGGGTGTGGTACGTCGTTACGTTGTGGGGCGGAGAGTCAAAATCTTCAGAATAAACCGTGGTAACCTGCGCTTGTGCGCTGATAATCAGAGCGGTTTGCGCAAGAAGTGCTAAACCAAGGCGGCGTAGTGAGTGCGTCATAGTAGGCGTTCGTTCTCGGTTGGGTATAAACCTAGAACCTCAAATATACGAGAAGTAGCCGATGCTATGGACTAGCGCACGTTCAGCCGAAGCAGCGATTCACCGTTCAGAAAGCCCTCGAGGCGATCTCCCGCCGCCACCGGGCCTACCCCGGCGGGGGTTCCGGTGAACAAAATGTCGCCTTTTTTCAGCGTGAAATGCTGGCTTACGAACGCGATGATGTGTTCGACCGAATGAAGGAAGTCGGCCGTGTTGCCCCGCTGAACTTCAATGCCATTTTTTTCTAACCACAACTCGTGGGCGGTCGGTTCGCTTGGGATGGGAAGCCAGGTTCCGAGGACCGCGCTGCCGTCAAATCCTTTCGCGCGTTCCCAGGGTAAGCCCTTGTTTTTGAGCTGGTTTTGAAGGTCGCGTGCCGTGAAGTCGAGGCCAACCGTCATGGCGTCGAGGTAGCTGTAGGCGAAGCGCGGTTCGATATACTTGCCTACTTTGGCAATGCGAACCACCCACTCAATTTCGTGGTGCACGTCGTGGGTCCAAGGCGGAATCACAAACGGATTTCGGGGCGGAAGCAGCGCGGAATCGGGCTTGCAAAAAATAACCGGCTCTTCGGGAATGGCGTTGCCCAGTTCTTCGGCGTGGGCGCGGTAGTTGCGTCCGACACAAATGATCTTCATGATTGGCGCAGCCGAATGGCCGTGAGGATTTTCTTCGTAAACAACGGAAAATCGGCATTTTGCAGCCAGGAATAGTACCCAGGGTCCTTCATGAGCACATGGCTCACGCGCTGGCCTTTGTACTTGCCGAAGCTGAACTGTTCGTGTCCTTGCTCGTCAAACGTGATGAATCCTGCGAAGTCGGCCGCTTTGTGCATCGTACTGAAGTCACTGAGCGCCGGAACCTCTTGGGGGAGGTCAGGATAGCGTTCAAGTTGTGCACGAAGCACCTCGTAGGTTGCGCGCACGTCGGCCTCCGCCGTATGGGCGTTTTCAAGGTCGGATTGGCAGTAAAATCGGTAGGCGGCGCTCAGGGTGCGGGGCTCCTTTTTGTGAAAAATATTCTGCACGTCGACGCTTCGGCATTGGCTGAGGTCGAGGTCACTGCCCGCACGGAGCAGCTCTTCAGCCAGCATCGGGATGTCGAACTTGTTGCTGTTGTAGCCGGCGAGGTCGCTCCCCTGGATCATGGGGACTAGTTCCGAAAGTATTCCGCCAAACGCGGGCGCGTCGGCCACGTCGGCATCGCTAATTCCGTGGATGGCGGTCGCTGCCGGCGGAATAGGAATGCCCGGGTTTACCCGCCACGTCTTGACCGTTTCGGTGCCGTCGGGGAGTACGCGGAGTACGCAGAGTTCAACGATGCGGTCGTGAACGACGTTGACACCGGTTGATTCGATGTCAAAAACGCAGAGTGGGCGGGCGAGCCGCATCAGATTTCGCGGTTCGGATCCCACTGCTCGAGGTAGTCGGCAACGCGGCGCACAAACATGCCGCCTAGCGCTCCGTCAACCACGCGGTGGTCGTAGGAGTGCGACAAGAACATTTTGTGGCGAATGGCGATCACGTCCCCTTCAGCCGTCTCCACTACAGCAGGCATTTTGCGAATGGCACCGAGGGCCAAAATCGCAACTTGAGGCTGGTTGATGATGGGGGTACCCAGAATGTTTCCGAAGCTGCCCACGTTGGTTACCGTGTAGGTTCCACCCTGAATGTCGTCGGGCTTGAGGGCGTTGCTGCGCGCCTTATTGGCAAGTTCATTGACCTCTTTGGTCATGCCGCTCAGGCTGAGGCGGTCGGCGTTTTTAATGACCGGAACAATGAGGTTTCCGCTCGGCAACGCCGTAGCCATGCCCAGGTTGATCGGCTTGTGGTACACGATGTTGTTGCCGTCAATGCTGACGTTGATGTTGGGGAAGTCCTTGATGGCCTTGACCACCGCCTCCATGAAAATGGGCGTGAAGGTGAGCTTTTCCCCTTCGCGCTTTTCGTAGCTGCCTTTGACTTTTTCGCGCCAGCGAACGATCGCCGTCACGTCGGCCTCGACAAACGAGGTTACGTGGGGCGAAACGTGCTTGCTCATCACCATGTGGTCGGCGATGATCTTGCGCATGCGGTCCATTTCGCGGATTTCGTCTCCTGGGAAAATCGTGGGCGCCGGGGCCTTGAATCCGTGGCTTGCAGGCGCGGAATCAGACGTCTTTGTGGGGGCAGGCGCTGCCGGGGTTTCGGTTGCTGCCGCCGGAGCGGGTGCAGATGCCGCAGCGGCCGGAACGACGCCGCTGGCGCGCTGGGCCAAGTAGGCCAGCACGTCGTGCTTGGTAACGCGGCCTTCCTGGCCAGACCCTTCGATTTGGTCAAGGTCAGCCTGCGAGAGCCCCTCTTGGGCGGCCATGCTGCGCACCAAGGGTGAATAGAAGCGGGCGCCGCTACCTTTGGCGACTGGAGCCTGGTTGCTCGCTGCGGGTTGCTGGTTGCCCGTTGCTGGTTGCTGGTTGCTAGAAACTGGTTGCTGGTTACTGGTTGCTGGTTGCTGGTTGCTCGCAGCTGGTTGCGGTTTGCTGGATGCCGGAGCTGCGGCTTTGCCGTCCCCGGTGTCAATGTGGGCAATGACTTGTCCAACTTGAATGACGTCGTTCTCGTTGAACAATTTTTTCACCAGGACCCCGGCAACGGGCGACGGAATATCGCTGTCAACCTTATCGGTAGCAATCGTCAGTACCGATTCATCGAGGGAGATGGAATCGCCTTCGTTTTTGAGCCATTGCGTGATCGTGGCCTCTGCTACGGATTCGCCCATCTTGGGCATCGTCAATTCAAACATAGTCGCTGGGGTTGTGCGGCAAATTTACGGCACAGGATGCCGGCGAAGAAGTGCATAAACGTCTAAATCCACATGCCAACGCATCGCATACCGGCGGTCGGCTTCTCGGTCCCATTCTGGGACCCCGCTTGGTGGCACATGGGGAACAATGCCGGGCGGAATGGGGCTGAGTCCGATCCCGTCGCCGGCGTAGCCAACCCAGGATCGCGTTCCGCGCAGCACCGGCAGCAGGTGCTTCACATAAAACCGACCGCGTTGGGTCCAGAGGGCGAGGGGAAGGAGGGCGATGAGCAGCAGGGCGATGCCCAGGTGGAGCACGCGGCGGCTCCGGCGCACGGCGGGCTTGTCCAGCTCTGGGATGCTCACGTCAGACGAAAAACGGCGGTCGTCGCTGCCCAGCGACCATTCGGGGTAGACGGTGCGGAACCGGATTCCCTGCCCGCGCAGCTGGAGCATGAGCTGAATGCAGTCGCTAAAGCTCAGGTCGCTGCCGGGGTGAAGGGCCACGACGCTGGGTTGAAAGGTTTGGAGGGCGGCCAAGCGGTGGTCGTTCCAAGGGAGGTCGTAGTCGATGGGGTTTTCGCTGGGCGAAACGGGCGTTCCGGTCCGGCCGAAGTGGGCGGTTCCGCTTCGAAGGAGTCCGCGCTCGCGCAACGCCCCCGCCAAGCGAAGCGCCCGGATTCCGAGCGACGCCAGCGCAAAAAGCAGCGACGACAGCAGCACGAGCGCTCGCGAAAACCGCAACTCCAGGGGCAGCAGCCCGTACCCCACGAGCAGCGCCAAGGTGGCAAGGAGCCCGCTGGTGAACCAGCGCCGCAGCGCTCCCCGAGCTCCGCCCAAAACATGGTAGGTGCCAAACCAAACCAGGGCATAGGCCGGCAGCACCCACTGGCGGTAGATCGCTGGGTAGGCCCCGCCTTCCACGTAGCGGTGGGAACGTTCCCAGTAGCCGGTCATGGCCTCCGCCAAAAAGAGGCCGAGGCCAAGCTCCACGAGAAGGGGCAGCACGAGCGTCGCCCAGCGCTGCAGCATCGAGGCGCTGGCTTTGGCGTAGATTCCGAGGCGAATAAGGGCAGAAAAGGCTGCGGCGCGGCCGGCAAAATGCTTGCGGGCAAAAATGTCCATGGCCTCGTGGAAGGTGCGCACGTACTTCCAGGTGGCGTGCTTGGTGGACTCGCCCTTGTAGTGGATGATGGGCGAGGTGGCCAAATAGTGGTTTTGCCAGCCCGCCTGCTGGATTCGGTAGCTCAAGTCGATGTCTTCGCCGTACATGAAAAAGGCTTCGTCAAAGCCTCCGAGCTGGTCGAGGATCGGCTTGCGCACCATCATCCACGCGCCGCAGTGCACGTCGACCTCGGCGTTTTGGCCTTCCGGAAGGTGGCCGAGGTAGTAGCGGGCGAAGCGCGGGCTGCGCGGCGCCAGGGCGCTGAGTCCTAGCAAACGGTACAATGCCACACTCGGGGTGGGCAGGGCGCGCTTGGATTCGGGTAAAAAGGCTCCGGTGCCGTCGATCATGCGGCAGCCAAGTGAACCGACCTCGGGATGCGCGGTCAAGTAGGCGAGGGCCGTAGTGAAGTTGTCTTCGGGGACGACGGTGTCGGGGTTGAGGTAGAGCACCACGTCGCCGGTGGCCTCGCCAAGGGCGAGGTTGTTGGCGCGTCCGAAGCCAAGGTTGCTTGGGGAAGCGATCCAGCGCACTTCGGGGAATTGTGCCGGAATCCAATCGCCGCTGCCGTCGGTCGAGGCGTTGTCGACGACGATCACTTCGACGTCGAGGCCGCGCGCAGCGCTCCGCACCGAGCGCAGGCACTGGTCAAGAAAGGACTTGACGTTGTAGTTGACAATGAGGACCGAAAGGCGCACGAGGTGAAGTTAGCCTTTAATCGTTTGCTCGTAGGGTACGCGCTGCTCGACGGCCCGGCTAAGGGTGCGTTCGTCAGCGTACTCTAGGGCGTCGCCCACCGGGAGTCCACGGGCCATCACCGTCAAACTCACGCCCAGCGGTTGAAGGCGGCGGTAGAGGTAAAACGCAGTGGTGTCGCCTTCCATGGTCGTGCTGAGTGCAAAAAGGACTTCGGTAACGTGCTCGTCTGCCACGCGGGTCACGAGGTGGTCGATGCTAAGGTCTCCGGGCCCCATGCCGTCCATGGGCGAAATCAGTCCGCCCAAAACGTGGTAGCGGCCACGAAAGGCCTGTGTGTTTTCAAGGGCAAGCACGTCGCGCACGTCTTCAACCACACAAAGGGTTTGGGGGTCGCGTCGGCCATCGGAACAGATTGCACAAATGGGTGTATCGCTGAGCGAGTGGCACTGGGTACACAACGTGGTTTGTTCCGCGAGGTTGTGTATGGCGTCGGCCAATTGGGTCATGCGGTCGCCTCCTTGCTGGATGAGGTGCAGGGCCAGCCTCAGGGCGGACCGCCTTCCGATCCCCGGCAACCGAGCTAATTCGCTCACTGCGCGTTCTAATGCGGCCGAGGGTAGTTCCATCGTCCAAAAATACGGCATCTTTGTGGCCATGATCCACGGTCCCTACC
>JACCDQ011925384.1_pt1 | contig 11336 bp, 8 predicted proteins | sample 7446031 | NCBI WGS metagenome assembly JACCDQ01 (sample SAMN15323442, study PRJNA562643) | freshwater metagenome | isolation source: river surface water | place: USA:Blue River Watershed | collected 2017-08-17
AGGCGTAGCTACGGGAGATCAAGTTCAAGAAATTTTCAACTATGCAAAAGAAAAAGGATTTGCATTACCTGCAGTAAACGTTACTGGATCAAGCACTATCAATGGAGTTCTTGAAACAGCTGCTAAATTAAATGCACCTGTTATTATTCAGTTTTCTAATGGTGGGGCACAATTTAACGCAGGAAAAGGATTATCTAATGCAGGAGAAAAAGCAGCTATTGCTGGAGGAATTGCTGGAGCACTTCATATTCATACATTAGCAGAAGCTTATGGAGCAACTGTTATTTTACATACTGATCACTGTGCAAAAAAATTATTGCCTTGGATTGATGGTTTATTAGATGCCTCTGAAAAACATTTTGCAGCTACTGGAAAACCTCTTTTCTCTTCTCATATGATTGACTTATCAGAAGAACCAATCGAAGAAAATATCGAAATCTGTAAAGAATATTTAGCTCGTATGAGTAAAATGGGAATGACTTTGGAAATCGAATTAGGAATCACTGGTGGTGAAGAAGATGGCGTTGACAATTCTGATGTTGACAGCTCAAAATTATATACACAACCTGAAGAAGTAGCGTATGCTTACGAAGAATTATCAAAAGTAAGTCCTAAATTTACTATTGCTGCTGCTTTTGGAAATGTGCATGGTGTTTACAAACCAGGAAACGTAAAATTAACTCCAAAAATCTTGAAAAATTCTCAAGATTTCGTTCAAAACAAATTCAACACAGGGTCAAACCCAGTTGATTTTGTTTTCCATGGTGGTTCTGGTTCTACTTTAGAGGAAATCAGAGAAGCTATTGGATATGGAGTAGTTAAAATGAACATTGACACTGACTTACAATTTGCTTACACTGAAGGTATTCGTGATTATATGATCAAAAATATTGATTACTTAAAATCACAAATTGGTAACCCAGAAGGTGCTGATGTACCTAACAAAAAATACTACGACCCAAGAAAATGGGTTCGTGAAAGTGAAGTTACATTCAATGCTAGGCTAGAACAAGCTTTTGCAGACTTGAACAATGTAAATACTCTATAATTAACAATTGATAATTGACAATTATTTAGTAATTGTCAATTATTCATTATTCATTACAACTATGGCTTGGTTTAAAAGACAAGAAAAAGGAATTACAACTCCGACCGAAGAAAAAATGGATGTTCCAAAAGGTCTTTGGTACAAATCTCCTACAGGAAAAATTATTGATGCAGAGGAATTAGCACGTAACTTATACGTAAGTCCTGAAGATGATTTTCATGTTAGAATTGGAAGTGATACTTATTTTGAAATTTTATTCGACAACAACGAATACATTGAATTGGATAAAAATATGACTTCAAAGGATTCTTTGCATTTTGTTGACACCAAAAAATATTCGGATCGTCTAAAAGATGTTACTGCAAAAACCAAGTTAAACGATGCTGTTCGTACAGGAGTAGGAAAATCTAAAGGAAAAGATTTAGTTGTTTGCTGTATGGACTTTGCTTTCATTGGAGGATCAATTGGAGGAGTTGTAGGTGAAAAAATTGTACGCGGAATTGACCATGCCATTAAACATAAAATGCCTTTTGTGATGATTTCAAAATCAGGAGGGGCTCGTATGATGGAAGCAGCTTTTTCTCTAATGCAATTAGCTAAGACTTCGGTAAAATTAGTTCAATTAGCCGAGGCAAAACTACCTTACATTTCACTTTGTACTGACCCAACAACGGGAGGAACTACTGCCTCTTATGCCATGCTTGGAGACATCAACATCTCTGAACCTGGGGCTTTAATTGGATTTGCAGGACCACGTGTTGTTAGAGACACTACTGGAAAAGATTTACCTGAAGGTTTCCAAACTGCAGAATTTCTTTTAGAACATGGTTTCTTAGATTTTATTACACCAAGAAAAGAATTGAAAGACAAAATCAATCTGTATATTGATTTAATTCAGAATAATGATATTAGATAAAAAAAATCCCGAAATTAATTTCGGGATTTTTTTTACACCTATATGAGCTATAAATAGTTACATTCCTGTTCGAATAGCTTCTACAGGATCTAATTTGGATGCTGTAATAGCAGGCAAAATTCCTGAAATCAAACCTATCAAAGCCGCTAATCCTGTCCCTAATAGAATATTGCTCATACTCAGAACAAATTCAAAATCCAAAGCCTTTGTCAGTACTACTGAGATAATCCAAACCAAAAACAACCCAATTGCGCCTCCAATAACAGAAAGAATAACTGCTTCAAATAAAAACTGAAACAAAATAAACTTATTCTTTGCTCCTAGTGACTTTTGGATTCCAATTAAATTGGTTCTTTCCTTAACTGAAACAAACATTATGTTAGCAATTCCAAAACCTCCTACTAATAACGAAAATCCACTGATTATCCAGCCTACTACATTCATCTGACCCACTATCCCATCTATTAAATCAGTAAACCCAGACAAAACATTGATAAAAAAATTGTCAATTTCATCGGTTTTCATTCCGCGATAATTTCGTAGTTTTTGGCCTAGTTCAGCTTTAAACGCATCCATGTCAACCCCTTTCTGAGGTTTTACTAAAATTACTGGGGTCATTGCATCGTTATTATCCCCATACATTCTCCTTAAAAAATTAACCGGAATAAAAACAGAAGTATCATTACTATCACCAAACATCCCTGCCCCTTGTTTTTTAAGGACTCCTATAACTAAAAATCGCTGACCATACAATCTAACATATTTCCCTATAGGATTACTACCTTCAAAAAGATTTTGAGCAATTTCATTCCCTAAAACGATAACCGCTGCCCCTGAAATTGACTCTGACTCATTATAAAACCTCCCTTCATCAAATTCCAAACCCTGAATATCTATAAACTCATGAGAAACAGGCACAACATTTACATCACTCACAGAGGCCGACTGGTATTTTATAGATTCGCTTTTAACAAAAAGTTGAAATCCCATTTGATCTAAATCATTCATTGAATTTTTCAAATACTCATATTCGTCATATTTCACATCCGGAAACTGTTCTCTTTTCCATTGTGGTATTTCAGACGGTCCAAAAGAAAATCGCATTAAATAAATGGTATTTTTATCCAAACTGCTCAAATCTTTTTTAATCTTTTTATCTAATGAATCTACCGCAGCAAGAACTGCTATGATAGAAAAAATCCCAATAGTAACTCCCAATAAGGAAAGTAAAGTCCTAAGTTTATTGTTTCGCAAGGCATTCATTGCAAAACCAAAACTTTCTTTTAATAATCGAAGGTATAACAACATACTATTTCTCTTTTGTATCAATGTAAAATTGAACAAATTTTATTCAAAAACCTAATAAAAAAATATCTACCCATAAGTCTTCATTTTTATACGAATGTTACAGCTTTAGAATGAAAATTATAATCAAAAAAAAACTATTTTTGCACTTTAAAATTTTAACTACACAATGAGCACAACTAAATCGATTCAATCTGCATTAATTTCAGTATTTTCAAAAGACGGTCTTGAACCAATTGTTAGAAAATTACATTCTCAAAATGTAACACTTTATTCTACAGGAGGAACTGAAGAATTTATCAAAAACTTAGGAATACCTGTTATTCCTGTTGAAGACGTAACGTCTTACCCTTCTATTCTTGGAGGTAGGGTTAAAACACTACACCCAAAAGTTTTTGGAGGAATATTAAATCGTCAAGACAATGAAAGTGATGTACAACAAATGAAGGAATATGATATTCCTCAAATAGATTTAGTGATTGTTGATTTGTACCCTTTTGAAAAAACGGTAGCTTCAGGAGCTAGTGAAGCGGATATTATTGAAAAAATTGATATTGGTGGAATCTCATTGATTCGTGCCGCTGCAAAAAATTTCAAAGACACTGTAATTGTGGCTTCGGTTGACGACTATAGTTTGTTTTTGGATATGATTACCAATCAAAATGGCGCTACCACATTAGAAGACAGAAAATTGTTAGCAACCAAAGCATTCCATGTTTCTTCACATTATGACGGAGCTATTTTTAAATACTTTAATACCGACGAAACCATTTACAAAGAAAGTATTGCTAATGGGCAAGTATTACGCTATGGCGAAAATCCTCATCAAAAAGGATTTTTCTTTGGTGAATTTGATAAAATGTTCAATAAAGTACATGGCAAAGAATTATCATACAACAATCTTCTTGATGTAGATGCTGCGGTGAACTTAATTAACGAATTTAAGAATGACGGACCAACATTTGCCATTCTTAAACATAATAACGCTTGTGGATTAGCAACAAGAAAAACAATTAGCGAAGCCTATCTAGCGGCCTTAGCATGTGATCCTACTTCAGCTTTTGGAGGGGTTTTAATTGCTAATACAAAAATTGACGTCGCTACAGCTACTGAAATTAACAAACTTTTCTGCGAAGTAGTTATTGCTCCAGCATTTGATCCAGAAGCCATCACTATTTTAGAAGAGAAAAAAAATAGAATTATATTAATTCAAAACGAAGTTGAATTGCCTCAAAAACAAGTACGCACTTGTTTGAACGGAATCCTAATTCAAGACAGAAATAACATTACCGATTCTAAAGATGATTTAAAAACGGTAACAACAACAGCGCCAACGGCACAAGAAATTGAAGATTTAATTTTTGCATCAAAAATTTGTAAAAACACAAAATCAAACACTATTGTTTTTGCAAAAAACGGCACTCTTATTTCATCTGGAACTGGTCAAACCTCAAGAGTTGATGCCTTAATTCAAGCTGTAGATAAAGCAAAAGCCTTTGGATTTGATCTAAACGGTGCCTCTATGGCCAGCGATGCTTTTTTCCCTTTTCCTGATTGTGTAGAGCTAGCAAAGAAAGCTGGAATCACTGCTGTAATTCAACCAGGAGGCTCAATAAAAGACCAATTGAGTATCGATTATTGCAATGAAAATAAATTAGCAATGGTATTTACAGGAACACGTCATTTTAAACATTAATTTGTTTAACTTTGCTCGTTAGATAATTTTAAAATTTTAAACCCCGCTTAAGCTTATGGGATTTTTTGATTTCATGACCGAGGATATCGCAATTGACCTTGGTACCGCAAACACATTAATAATTCACAACGATAAAGTTGTTATAGATAGTCCTTCCATAGTAGCCAGAGATAGAATTTCTGGTAAGATCATCGCTGTTGGTAAAGAAGCTAACATGATGCAAGGAAAAACACACGAAAATATTAAAACAATTCGACCATTGAAAGATGGCGTAATTGCAGATTTTGATGCGTCAGAGAAAATGATTAATATGTTTATTAAAAGTATTCCTGCATTAAAGAAAAAAATGTTTACTCCAGCTTTGCGAATGGTAGTTTGTATTCCTTCCGGAATTACCGAAGTGGAAATGAGAGCTGTAAAAGAATCTTGTGAACGAGTTAATGGTAAAGAAGTGTATTTGATTCACGAACCAATGGCAGCCGCAATTGGTATTGGGATTGATATAATGCAACCTAAAGGGAATATGATTGTTGACATTGGTGGGGGAACTACAGAAATTGCCGTGATTGCTCTTGGCGGAATTGTTTGTGACAAATCGGTTAAAATTGCGGGTGATGTATTTACAAATGACATCATTTATTACATGCGTACGCAACACAATTTATTTGTAGGAGAAAGTTCTGCCGAAAAAATCAAAATTCAAATTGGAGCAGCAATAGAAGATTTAGAAACACCACCAGATGATATGTCAGTTCAAGGACGTGATTTATTAACTGGTAAACCTAAACAAGTAGAAGTATCTTACCGAGAAATTGCTAAAGCATTGGATAAATCTATTCAACGTATTGAAGATGCTATCATGGAAACGCTTTCTCAAACACCTCCTGAGTTAGCTGCAGATATCTACAATACCGGTATTTATCTTGCTGGAGGAGGCTCTATGTTGAGAGGTCTTGACAAACGAATTTCGTTAAAAACTGATTTACCAGTTTACATTGCAGAAGATCCATTAAGAGCAGTAGTAAGAGGTACTGGTATGGCGCTTAAAAGCATCAACAGATTCAAAAGCATCTTAATCAAATAGTTTAAAAGCATCAAGAGAGTCACTCATAATACATTAAAAAATGCAGCAAATATTTAATTTTATTTTTAAAAACAGTAATCGCTTACTGTTTTTGCTGCTTTTGGGTATTTCATTTACACTAACTATTCAATCGCATTCTTTTCACAGAAGTAAAGTAATTAGTTCAGCTAATTTTCTTAGCGGAGGAGTTTATGAACAACTAAACGAATTTGATGAATACCTCAGCTTGCGTTCTCAAAATGAAGCTTTAGCTCAAGAGAATGCAGCTCTTAAAAGTCTATTATTTAACAAGAAAGACACTACTGCTGTCAGAAAATTAGATAGTATTAAAGGTGTCAAACCAAACGATATTATTGTTTCTAAAGTAATACACAATTCCTATAATGTGTACGAAAACTACCTCACTCTTAATTCTGGAGAATTACAAGGTGTAAAACCTGACATGGGAGTTATTAATAGCTTAGGAATTGTAGGGATTGTAGATAATACTTCCCCACATTATGCAACCGTAATTAGTATTTTAAATAAGAAATCACAAATTAATGCCAAGATCAAAAAATCGAATCATTTTGGTTCATTAATTTGGAATGGTAAAAGTACTGGATTTGTACAACTAATAGATGTACCTCGATTAGCCTCTGTTAGAAAAGGAGATACGATAGTAACAGGAGGCCAATCCGTAATTTTTCCTGAAAACATTAATATTGGTACTATTGATAAAGTATATATTGACAACGAAACCAATTATTACACATTAGACGTTAAACTATTTAATGACATGACTAATTTAGGCCATGTGTATATCATAAAAAGTAAAGATCGTCAAGAAATTATGAATCTAGAAAAACGAGAAGAAGATGAATAGTAGTTTGTTTTTCAATATTTTCAGATTTTTCATTTTACTTACCATACAGGTTATTGTTTTTAATAACATCAACCTCTTTGGATTTATTAGTCCGTTCCCTTACGTTTTATTTATTATTCTTTACCCTGTAAACGGTAATAAATCTGGTTTACTAGTAACCAGTTTTTTATTAGGTTTGATATTGGACATGTTTAGTAATTCTGGCGGAATACACACCACTGCTTGTTTAACATTAGCCTACTTCAGACCTGCTATATTCAAATTTGCCTTTGGAGTAAGTTACGAATACCAAACCATAAAACTAAATGATGTTTTAACTCCTGAACGATTCTCTTTCATCTTAGTATCAGTACTCATACACCATTTAGTATTATTCATATTAGAAGCTTTTGAATTTAGCCTATTTTGGGACATTTTACTACGAACTCTGCTTAGTAGTATCCTAACAATTATCATTTGTATTGTCATCATATACTTAATTAAGCCCAATAAAAGATGAGAAAAGTTTTGCTGCCTACCCTGATTATTGTTGCAGCATCATTGCTGGTATTACGGATATTTTACCTACAAGTTATCGATGACTCATTTAAATTAAAATCAGATAACAATGCTATTAAAATTAAATATGACTATCCAGAAAGAGGTTATATTTATGATAGAAATGGAAAACTATTAGTTTCTAATCAAGCCTCTTATGATATTATGGTTATTCCTAGGGAGGTTAAAAACTTAGATACTATAGAATTTTGCCAATTATTAAATATTACAAAAGAAGAGTTTCTTAAAAAAATCGAAAAAGCAAAAGTATATAGCCCACGACTACCTTCTGTTTTCTTATCGCAATTAAATAAAATCGAATTTGCTGCTTTTCAGGAGAAAATTAGAAAATTTCAAGGATTTTATTTTCAAAAAAGATCATTACGAGATTATGAAGTTAATTTCGGAGCCAATGTATTTGGGTTTATCACACAAGTTAACGAAAATCTAATTACAAAAAACCCTTACTATAACAGTGGCGATTTGATTGGTCGACAAGGTGTAGAAGAAAGCTATGAAGAAATTTTACGAGGAATTAAAGGAGTAAAATACATTCAAAAAGATAAATACAATAGGGAAATAGGTTCTTTCAAAGAAGGAAAATATGATACCGTAGCCGTTCAAGGAAAAGACATTAACTTAACTATTGATGCTGAATTACAAAAATATGGCGAACAATTAATGATTAATAAACGAGGCGGTATTGTTGCCATCGAACCTAAAACAGGTGAAATATTATCATTAGTAACTGCTCCTTCGTACGATCCTGCCATCCTCGTTGGAAGACAAAGATCTAAAAACTACACTATGCTTTATAAAGATTCTATTGCTAAACCACTTTACGATAGAGGACTTTTGGCCGAATATCCTCCAGGATCTCCTTTTAAACTAATGACTGGTCTTGTTGCTTTGCAAGAGGGTGTAATTAATGAACAAACTAGTGTTGCGTGTCATCATGGTTTTAGCTATGCTAGAGGTCGTTTTATGAGATGTCACTGTCATGGAGGAATGCTACAATTACACCGCGGAATTTACGAATCATGCAACGCCTTCTTTGGAACAGCCTATATGAAGACTATCAACAAATATGTGCAGCCTTCTTATGCTGTTGATGTTTGGAGCAAACATGTTAAAAGTTTTGGCCTAGGCCAATTTATGGGATATGATTTACCAACAGGAAGACGCGGTAACATTCCTACTTCAAAAACATACAAACGAATTTATCCTAATGGAGGTTGGAGAAGTACTGCAATTGTATCTAATGCAATTGGACAAGGAGAAGTTCTTATGACTCCTATTCAACTGGCTAATATGATGGCCACTATAGCCAATCAAGGTTATTATTACACTCCTCATATTATTAAAAAAATAAAAGGACAACGCATTGATCCTAAGTTTACTACCAAACACGTCACTACTATCAACAAACGCTATTTTAAACCAATCATAGATGGTTTATTCGATGTATATAATTTTGGAACTGCTTATTTCTTAAAAGCAGAAGGCATCGATATTTGTGGAAAAACAGGAACTGCTGAAAATTTTGCCAAAATAAATGGGAAAAGAACCCAGCTTGAAGATCACTCCATATTTGTTGCTTTTGCACCCAAAGACAACCCTAAAATTGCATTGGCTGTAATGGTAGAAAATGGAGGATTTGGAGCTACCATAGCTGGGCCTATTGCAACATTAATGATAGAAAAATATCTTAGAAAAAAAATCACTAGAACCGATTTAGAAACGCGTATTTTAAATAAAAGTTTACAAGGACAATATGCTAAATTAGGAGGTCTTTCTGAGGCAGTAAAACTAGAGATGAAAAGACAGGATTCTATTGCAGGTAACAAAACAATTATTCCGAAAGTAAAAAAAGACACTATTAAGTCCAACAAAAAGTGATTCATTAAACTATGAAAAATCAAAGCATTACAAATAATCTCGACTGGATATGCGTTATTATTTATTGCATATTAGTAGTATTGGGCTGGCTAAATATTTATTCTTCATCCTTATCCTCAATGGAAGGTACTTCGGAAAAACAATTTATTTTCATAGCACTAACCATTCCTTTAATTTTTATAGTCCTTTTTGTAGAAGGAAAATTTTATGAAAAATACGCTTCTATCATTTTTGGAATCTCGTTACTCTCATTAATAGGATTATTTGCCGTTGGTAAAACCATCGCAGGACAACGTTGTTGGTATGGATTTGGAAGTTTTACTTTGCAACCTTCTGAATTTGCGAAGGCCGCAACTGCATTGGCTTTAGCCAAATACTTAAGTGATACCCAAATCAATCTTAAATATACTAATCGACAAATTCAAGCATTAGCCATCATATTCCTGCCTGTCTTATTGATTTTACCACAACCTGACCCTGGGAGTGCATTGATTTATAGTGCTTTCTTTTTAGTTTTATACCGCGAAGGACTACCTTCTTGGTACATTTGGACAGGTTTTTCTGCGATTCTTTTGTTTGTACTAACCCTAATTTTACAACCTCAATATGTAATTCTACTCGCCTTATTGGTTATTGTTTTTGTGTATTACAAATCAAGATTAGCAGATAGAAATATCGTAATGAGTAGTATTCTTTTTACTCTTATTTCTGGATTTGTTTTGTCTGTAAATTATGTGTTCACCCATGTTTTCAAACAACACCACAGAGATCGTTTTAATATTTTATTGGGAAAAACTGTAGACATGAAAGGTATTGGGTACAATACCAACCAATCTGAGATTGCAATTGGATCCGGAGGCTTTTTTGGAAAAGGTTTTTTAGAGGGAACACAAACTAAGGGAGGATTTGTTCCGGAACAACACACCGATTACATATTTACCACAGTTGGTGAAGAATGGGGATTTATAGGATCCTTAATTGTAATAGCACTATTTGTTACTTTATTTCTTCGAATTATCTATCTAGCCGAAAGACAAAAAACAAAATTTAGCCGTGTTTATGGTTATTGTGTAGCGGCAATATTATTTATCCATTTCTTTGTAAATATTGCCATGGTAGTAGGTATCTTTCCTACTATTGGGGTTCCTCTTCCCTTCTTCTCATACGGAGGTTCTGGATTATGGGGATTTACTATCTTACTTTTTATATTCTTAAAAATGGATGCCAACAAAGTAAACGAATGGTAATAAAAAAGCCTCTAATTAGAGGCTTTTTTTATTTTTAAAATTAGGATTTTACTTGTTTACCACCTTTTAATTTTGCAGCCATAGGTTTTTTGGCTACTGGCTTTGATTGCAAATCATCCAATACATTTAAGGCTTCTTCCACATAAATATCTTTAGATAACGATTCGTGCCAACGATCTCTTTTTTCTTTCAAAGCACTATCTTTAGCCATTATCTCTATTTCGTAAGGCAAAGAGCTAAACTTAAGATCATTTTTATAATTCTGAAGTGGTTTGTATTTTTTTGCTTTCTCTTCAATTTGCTTTTGAGCCAATTTAAATTTATCAATATTCAAGCTATAAACATAATCTTCGCTACGGCTATCTATCCATTTAGCATTGTCTTCTACTAATTGAAATTGCGCATTTTGAGCAATTCTATTTTTACTGTTTGCAATGGCCTGATTAAAGTTTTTAGTATTTGTCCAAACGCTATATTGTGCCGCATCAATCTTATCCCAAGGCATGGCATTATGCACATCGCGCTCTCCCATTTTCAAATAAGCATAGCGGTCTGGCATTACTACATCGCTACTCACTCCTTCTAATTGTGTTGACCCTCCATTGATTCTATAAAATTTTTGAGTCGTAGTTTTTAACGCTCCTAAATCTCCCATAGAACTACTACGTACAAATTGATTCAAATCAATTACATTTTGTACCGTTCCTTTACCATACGTTTGTTTGCTCCCAATGATAAT
>JACCDQ010194134.1_pt1 | contig 11334 bp, 10 predicted proteins | sample 7446031 | NCBI WGS metagenome assembly JACCDQ01 (sample SAMN15323442, study PRJNA562643) | freshwater metagenome | isolation source: river surface water | place: USA:Blue River Watershed | collected 2017-08-17
ATGGGGCAAGATGACGGTGGACAAAATGCTGGCCCACTGCAGTGTGACCTACGAATACATTTATGAAGACAAATATCCCAAGCCGGGTTTCCTGCAGGGACTCATCTTGAAAATGTTCGTCAAGGGCCTGGTAACCACCGAGAAACCATACAAGCAGGGTCTTCCCACCGGCCCCGATTTTATCATAGCCGATGCGCGCGTCTTCGACACGGAGAAGCAGAAACTGGTCAATTACATCCGCCGCACACAAGAGCTGGGGGCTGCCCACTTCGATGGCAAGATGTCGCATTCGTTCGGTGTGCTCAATAAGACCCAGTGGAACAATATGTTTTACAAGCACCTCAACCACCATCTCACGCAGTTCGGTGTGTAGTAAGGCCTTTGTCGAAGAATATACCCCCAGCGATATTGCCTTTAAACATCAATGACAGTAATTTATCCGAAGGACCTTGCACCGGTAGGTGAATTTGTATACTTTTACATCACCCCTTCTTTTTGCAACTGCTCCGGTATCAATTACCCCGGATACACACAACCATGAGAGTCGTTATTACTGAGTTCTACAGCATGATGTTCAGGCTCACAGGCGCCAAGCTATTTTCTTACATAGCCGGCCTGCTGTACCTCTCTGCGCTCAACTTCATCACCATCAACGGGTTGGCCAGCCTCATGAATGGCTGGCTGGGATTTGTGGGATTGATACTGGTATTGTTCCGATTCCCGATATCACTGGCTACGGCCGTGGGTATCTTTGGCCTCACTTACTGGCTCACACCTACCGTGCAAACGGTGGCCAAGGACGCCAAGAAGACCTCCAGCTACATGACGCTGATACTCTATAGCATATTCGGCATGCTGCTGCTTACTTATCTGAAGTTCGGCGATGCGCTGTTCACCTGATCAGTCGTCCTCTTCCTCTTCTTTTGGTTTGCGCTTCGAAGGTTTTTCGTCCTCTTCCTCGTCATCATCATCCCCGCTCTTTTTGCGGGCCGATGGTTGCCGGCTTCCGGGGCGCCGGTCGTCTTCGTCCAGTTCCAGCTTTTCGCCTGTAGGGCGCACCTGCACTATCTTTTTGGTTCGCCGGTCATAGACCACTTCGTAGGTATTCACAGAGTTGTCGCCCAGGCTGGCCACGATATAGCCTATAAGCGTCTTGCCATCTTCTGGCTCTGCCAATGAGTCTACCACTGCCGATACTTTAGGCACACCCTTCACGGTCTTTTTCATCTCAGCCAACTCCCGGCGCTGTTGCGAATATTCGGGCAGGGTCAGTATCTGCCGGCGGAAGACGGTATAGTCCACCTTCTCCTGGTTGGCCGCTGTGCGCTCCTGCCGATCTTCCCTTCGCTCGGTCTTATCTTTCTGGGCATTCGCTGCTGTGGCCAGGGCCAATGCTGCTGCCAGTATGATCGTTGTCTTGTTCCTCATAGTATCCTCTATGTAACGATGGCTGCCTCGCCGCGTGCCAGTTGTTCCTGCTCTTCACGGCTTTTCTTATCCAGTATCACCAGCATGGCCAGCGGAATGTAGAACAGCGCTGCCACCTTGTGCGTCTCTATCAGTTCAGAGAAGAAATTGTTGATGAAGCCGGCCGCTATGCTCATGGCCAGGCCTATGGTGACGCACCGATAGAACTTATCCTTGAACCGGTGGAATATCTTCTGTGCCTTGGCGAATACCATCACCACGAATATGGCATACAGTATCATGGCCGGCCATCCCTGCTCCACCAGCATATACAGGAAATAGTTGTGCGTAGTCGACTGTTCCGTATTGCGGCTCACATACGTGCGGAACGAAGTGACCGCATAAGGCTTGTAGAAATAGTAGAATGCCCTCGGCCCATAGCCGGTCACCGGCTCATCCTTGCTCATGCGCACTGCAGCTATCCAGCGATACAGGCGCTCCATGGAGCTCATATCTGTGCCGCGGAAGGTGGCAATGATATGGTCCGTAAAGTCCTTGCGCATATAGGTATGGTCAAAGTTGGGGCGGAACTCGATATACTTGTTATTGGGTATCATGTACACCATCAGCAGGATGATGAGCGCATAGAAGCCTGGCATCACCCAGTTCACCATGCGCATCCGGATGGCTATACCCACTACGGCCGCAAACACTACAGCCACCACCGCGGCGCGGGCATAGGCAAAACCAATACCTGCCATGAATATAAGAATGACGGTGATGAGCGCTGCCTTAATGAAAATATGGCGCTTGCGGATGAGCGGCCAGCAGGTAACGATGAGCAGCGGGAAGAACATGGATAGGACCGTTGAGTAGTCCACGTGGTTGTAATAGAGGTCGGTGATGGCGCGCTGTATCTTGTCGAACTTAAAACCATACATGGCGTGGTGCACCAGGATGATGATGACCGTGATGGTGATAGGTATAAGCAGCACAAAGAAGCCACGTTTGAAATCCTTCTTTTCTCGGAATATCCAGATGGGGAAAATGAAGAAGCACACCAGCAGCCAGGTCTTCACCAACAGGAACTTGAAGGAGAAGAAGACCATCTTAGAGAAGACAACCGCCACTATCGTCCATAAGAACTGCAGCGTGATGATGAGCACCAGTGGGTCGCGTAGGAACCACTCCGGTATCACCTTTGGTTTGCGGGCTATGATCACCAGGAACAGAGCCAGGAACAGCCACATCATGGGCTGGTCGGGCAGGGTGATGGACATGGTGTCGCCGGCAAAGCTTAGCTGGATGGATGGTGGTATGGTGAACAGGAAGACCCAATAAGCGGTTTTCCAGTTCACACCCATCAGCACCACATAGAGGTAGATGAAGGGTGCGGCCAACACAAAGTAGTTGCCCGTATATGCGAACAGGATAATAGTAAGGAACAGCACCGTGAAAGATGCCAGGGGGAATAACCTATTTTGCAGCGTAGCCAGCATTTATCGTTCCACCGCGTTCAGCCTGCGGAAATAGGCCATCATCAATACATATAAGGTGCTGAAAAAGAACGACAACAGTGCGGCAGCAACAACCGTCAGCATAGCGCCCATACCTGCGGCATTCACAGGGGGCAATGCGCGGGTGGTCACTTTCAGGAAGTCCATCGAGCTGTTGGTGGTAGCTTTGAACTCGTTCAGCAGCGACACATAGTGCGCTCGGTCGGCCACCAATTGGTCCTTGATGGATTCTATGTTCTGTATCTCCTCCAGCGCACGTCCGAACCCGGGCTTACCGTTGGGCCTTACCTCGCTGTTGATCACATTGGGTCGGCCGGGGCTAACGATAGAATAGATACCATATGCATCGCGCTGCGTAGCCAGTACTGTTGTCAGCGAATCGATATCCCTGTCCAGCGTCTTTTTCTGCTGCTCTATCGACGTCACAATGCCATTCTTCATGTAAGTGATGTAGTTACGGTAGCTTTCCTCCAGCACCTTTATCGCCATGTTGGCCACATTGGCGGCCGTTTGTGGCTCATAGGCAATGTAAGACACTTCCACATCCTTGTATTCTGTGCGCTTTATGTTGAAGTTCTTTTTGAAGATCATCATAAGGTACGCATAGTCCTTCGGTTCGTTGATATTCTTGCGATATACCTCCTGGAACTGGCAGTTGCGGATGATGCGGTCGCGCACAGTATCAGAGCTGGCCAGCGCCAGTATCTTGTCCACATCATCATCGCCGCCAAAGTAGTCGACAAAGCGGCTCTCGTAGGAGCGGAAAAGGTTGTTCCTGTCTCCATATAATGGATTGTTTACCAGGAACTTAGCCTCTGCTTTGTATTTTTTCTTCTTTACCGCCAGGAAACCGCCGGCCAGGGCCATGCCCACTATGGTGACGATAATAATGAAGCGCTTTTGTTTTTGAATGGTCCTTATTACGTCAACAAGGTCAAAAGAGATGTTTGTCATTACTGAGTGGATGGAGAATGTTTAGACCGCTTAAAGGTAAGAGTATTTTTAAAGATCGCTCAAAACTATTTTTTGTTACATGTAACATCATTGTCCTTTAGTTTAACAGCTTCATTATCATGACAGGTTTTTACCTGTTATTTTCGAAAAGACTAGTACTTATTTTCGCGGTGATCAATTGCGTGAGATGATTTTTGATGTAATAATTAATGGAGAGACAGAGCGAAAGGTAGTAGCTATATTAGAAAAAGCTACCGATAACTCTCAAACATTATGGGGTATTGCGCTTGGAGCCTCTGCTGCTATTTTTGCAGGGATTGTCGCTCCAATAATAGTGAGCTATTTTTCACGCGTGAGTTCGGAAAAAAATGAACAATATCGACTTGCCAATGAGCTCCAGGATTTGGTTCGACATTTGCGACGGAATTTGGTTGCAATAGCTGCCCTTGAAAGAAGTGTCGGATTAGGTAATCGACCCGCCACAACACATTATAAAAAATTAATAATACCGACCGATTCAATTCTCTTTTCTTCTGAAACTTTTCGGGGAATAGACCATGAAAAATGTGTAAAACTCAATCAATTAAAATTGCGATTGCGCAACTTAAACATCGACGTTGACCACACTATTGAATTTCTCAATAAAAACGGCGTCACAAAAGATCTCTTGGAAAAGCACAATATTTATTTAAAGAAGGCAATTCCTGAAATTCAAGTGGACCTTATGCGAATGAGTTATGTATTATCTGATCACGCACTGTTCGATGAAACACACGACAGAAAAAAAATATACCAAGAAAATGAATTTGAAATAGAGAGAGACTCAAAAAACAAACCAATCTTGTCTTACCAAACATGGGGCGACCAAGTACGACAAAGTGAAACAAACGACAATAAATAGCTTGTCCACCTATATCACCGTCTCCCCCGCCTGCATCTTCTCGGCATTCTCTGCGAACTGCAGCGCATCCAGCATTTCCTGTATATCCCCGTTCATGAAGCTGTCCAGGTTATAGATGGTCATGTTGATGCGGTGGTCTGTGATGCGGCCCTGCGGATAGTTGTAGGTGCGTATCTTGGCGCTGCGGTCGCCGGTGCTCACAAGGCTCTTACGGGTACGGGCTATCTCTTCTTCCTGCTTGCGCACCTGCTCTTCGTAGAGGCGGGTACGCATCATGTTCATCGCCTTTTCGCGGTTGCCCAGCTGTGAGCGCTCCGTCTGGCACATTACTACCGTGCCGGTGGGTATGTGGGTCAGTATCACCTTGGTCTCCACCTTGTTCACGTTCTGGCCACCGGCGCCGCCGCTTCGGGCGGTCTCCATTTTCACGTCGCTTTCGCGCAGCTCAAAGTCCACCTCCTCGGCTTCGGGCAGCACTGCCACCGTTGCTGCCGATGTGTGTACACGTCCGCTGGCCTCTGTGGCCGGCACACGTTGCACGCGGTGTACCCCACTTTCAAATTTCAAAGTGCCATATACATCTTCGCCGGTCACTTCCAGTTGCACTTCCTTGTAGCCGCCCACGGTACCTTCTGTTTCGGATACCACTGCCACCTTAAATCCTTTCCGCTCGCAGTAGCGCACATACATGCGCAGCAGGTCGCCGGCAAATATGCTCGCCTCATCGCCACCGGTACCGGCGCGAATTTCGAGGATAGCGTTCTTCTCGTCCTGTGGGTCTTTGGGTATGAGCAACTTGCGGAGTTCGTCCTCGAGCTCTGTTTTCTGAACGTCCAGCTTGTCAATATCTTCCTTGGCCAGTGAGCGCAGGTCGTCATCGCTCTCCGTGGCCAGTACTTCTTTGGCAAAGTCCAGGCTGTCTATGCAGGTGCGGTAGCTCTTGTATACCGCTACTATCTTCTCCAGCTTGCGGTATTCCTTGCTCACCTGCGAGAAACGGCTATTGTCGCTCACCACCTCGGGGTTGGTGAGCGCTACGCCCAGGTCAATGAAACGGGCATTGATGGCTTCCAGCTTTTCTACTATCGAACTCATTATTCTTTTCTAAAGGTCATAACCTGCCGGTAAGCAGGCCGGCGCAAGGCCACAACGACTTTTGCGCTCATTTTTCGGTGGGCAAAGGTACGTCACAAAAGGCATAAGAATTGATAAAAAAAACGAAAGTTTAGCTATTGCAGCGGCGTGAAGAGTACTTTCTGATCCATCAGTCGTTGCTTTTTCAGTTGCAGTACCGCCGTTTCTATCCTGCCGGCATCCTTTACGTTCAGTATCACTACCGGTCGTTTTTTGCGGTCATAGAACGAGCATATACCCTCTTTGTTAGGGTCCACGTCCTTTATTTCAGGGAATTGCTCGCGCAGCAGCTTATAATTGGTCGCGTGCCTGGTATGTACCACGAAGAACTGTGTTCCCTTTGCCGTGGCCACCTGTGGCGCCATGCCTTCGTCCACTATCGGGTAAGAACCACTACAACTGGTGATGCGGATATGCCTGGCCACGCTGCCATATACCTGTTCATATTGCCCATGGTCTGTGGCATCGGTATAGAGGTTCACAGTATTCAGCAGGTTCTCATAAGCATAGGGCGCCTCCGGGAATGTCTTTTTGAACAATGCGATGGCTTCCTTCACAAAGGCGTTGTCTATCTTTTTTCCCGCTTCTATGTAGCGTTTCACCATTGGGTAGAGCGCCTTGCCATACCTGTTGATGTAGTCATCTGCATACCAGTTGCTGGTGTCCAGCCCGCCGGTCAGTTGGGCGTAGGCCCAGCCGTTACCGCATGCCGTGGCCAGGCCCTCGTTGAGGTAACTATAGGCGAACGGGGCAAACAGCGAAGAGCTGCGCGCAAAAGCAGAGTCTATCTTCCATTGCAGCGCTGCCGGCTGCTCTTCATACAATACATGGCACATCTCGTGTACGGCGATGCTCATCCGCATGTCGGGTTCATCCTCTTCTGTCAGCACACCCAGGGCCAGGCTGTTGCTATAGGGCGATGCTGCGCTATAGCCCTTGTGACCGGGTATGGCATAAAGGCTCACCGTGAAGGGCATCTCATCGCTCCAGGTGCTGCCATAGAAGCGCCGGATGCGCAGGAAGATATCATCCACCTTATTGCCACGTTTGCCCAGTGCTGCCAGCTGGCGCTCCAGCGCTGCTTCATGAGGCTGCATCACTTTGTCGAACATAGGCTCGGCAGCCAGCATGGCCTCCTTCAGTTTCAGCCACTGTTCGTTGGGCATTATGCCAATGATGTTTTGCAGGAACTGGTCGGTATTATCGGCCCGTATAGCAACGTTATTGATGCGTTTGGCCACCGACTTAGGCATGGTCCTGCCTTCGGGGTAGCCGGTAAATACCATGTTCTCTTCCCAGGGTATCTGCTCGAATTTGCGCACTACCTTGTAGAATCTCGCGGAGTCCTCGCTAGGTATATGGCTGCGTACATAAGCTATCAGCGTTGCCGACATATGTGTCTCATTAGCTGCTGCGCGCAGGAAGGTGAGGATGGCATAAGGCCTGCTGATCTTTAGCTGCACACGTTCGGTGCTGTAGCCAGCCACAGACGCCAGCAGCAGCAGGGATGCAAGGAGATGTTTTTTCATAAGAACAAGTATGCCCCGTGGAAGCGGGGCATACAAATTAAGTTTTTCTTAGAACATCTTTATCTTATCCATCACCAGGTCCTTCACGCTGGCCAGTGGTATGCGCTCCTGCGTCATACTGTCGCGGTAGCGGATGGTCACCGTCTGGTCTTCCTTGGTCTGGTGGTCGATGGTGATGCAGAAAGGAGTGCCTATGGCATCCTGCCTGCGGTAGCGCTTGCCGATGCTGTCCTTCTCTTCATAGAAGCATTTGAAGTGTGGCTTGCACTGGTCTATCAACTCACGGGCTATCTCTGGCAGGCCATCCTTCTTGGTCAGTGGCAGCACTGCCAGCTTTATTGGGGCCAGCATGGGCGGAATGCTCAGCACCACGCGGCTGTCTTCCTTGCCCTCAGAGCTCAGGTCTTCCTCTTTATATGCCTCGCTCAGCACCATCATCACGGCGCGGTCCAGGCCTATGGATGTTTCCACCACATAAGGCACATAGTGCTGGTTGATGTCGGTATCGAAGTAGGTGAGCTTCTTGCCGCTGAACTTCTGGTGCTGGCTCAGGTCAAAATCCGTGCGGCTGTGAACGCCTTCCACCTCCTTGAAGCCCATCGGGAAATCATATTCTATATCGCAGGCGGCATCAGCATAGTGTGCCAGCTTCACATGATCGTGGAAGCGGTAGTGGTCGGCTGGTATGCCCAGGCTCAGGTGCCACTTCATGCGGGTCTCCTTCCAGTATTCATACCATTCTTTTTGTGTGCCGGGCTTTACAAAGAACTGCATTTCCATCTGCTCGAACTCGCGCATACGGAAGATGAAGCCACGGGCCACTATCTCATTGCGGAATGCCTTGCCTGTCTGTGCGATACCGAAAGGTATCTTCATGCGGCCCGTCTTTTGCACGTTCAGGAAGTTCACAAAGATACCCTGTGCCGTCTCCGGGCGCAGGTATATCTCGTTCGCCTCCTCTGCCACAGAACCCAGCTGGGTGGCGAACATGAGGTTGAACTGGCGCACATCTGTCCAGTTACACGTGCCGCTCACCGAGCAGGTCATCTTGTTGTCTTCTATCAGCTGCTTCAGGCCGGCAAAGTCGTTGGCTGCCAGCAGTTGGTCCATTTGTGCCAGCAGGGCATCGCTTTTCTCTTTGTCCAGCTTTTCTGCGAACGCCTCTATCAGGTGATCTACACGGTAGCGCTTCTGGCTATCCTTGTTGTCTATCATCGGGTCGCTGAAGTTGTCTACGTGGCCGCTGGCCTTCCACACCGTCGGGTGCATGAAGATGGCTGCATCTATACCCACGATGTTCTCATGCATCTGGGTCATGCTGCGCCACCAGTAGTCGCGTATGTTCTTCTTCAGCTCGGCGCCATACTGGCCGTAGTCATATACTGCGCTCAGGCCATCATATATCTCGCTCGACTGGAAGATGTAGCCATACTCCTTACAGTGCCCTATTATATTTTGAAGTTTATTATCGTTCGCCATAATGCGCGCAAAAATAATGCAAAAGGCGTTGGGTTAGGGGAAAACTTAGCGCGGGCAGAACAGCACTGGACAAAGATGAAATTGCTGTTGACGACCGCTACATCCATCGTCAGGATAGCTGGTGAATGATCGTTGGTTAATGAAGAAGACACAGCTTATATGTGGCGGCACAACCACCGACCACTTCAAAACGGCGCATTCAAATTTTTTATTTTTAGAATGTATTTGATCTATTATTTCAAATTTTATGTACCTCGTATCATAGTCGTGATCTCAGCTTTATATTATTTTTACAGCAGTTTATACGCATCGGCTCATTTTTTAGTTCACCAGAAAAGCTAAGAGTGAATGCCAGTAAGTGACCATCAGATAAAGAGGCTCCTGAAATTCGGACACATCGGGAGCTGGGATTTAGATCTCGTGTCAGGAAGGCTGGAATGGTCTGACGAGGCATGCAGGATATGTGGCGTTGACCCGGGCAATAATGTACACGACTATAAAGTGTGGGAGGCGCTCATTCACCCTGAGGACCTCGGGAAAGCGCATGCAGCATACGAACGTTCTAAGACAGGTTTCCAGAACTACGAATTAGAGCACAGGATCGTTCTGCCGAACGGCGCTGTCCGAACTATTTTCTTACATGTGGAGTATGTCTTCGATGAGCAGCGGCAGCCCATTGGTCTCAGTGGCGTCATCCACGACCTTACCGACATGGTATCGCTAAAGAATGAACTGCTACAGTCGGCACAGAATATCCGTTTGATGATGGACCTCATCCCTATCTCCATCTACGCACGGGATGCCGAAGGCTACTACATATTTGCCAACCATGTATTTCTGAAGCACTATGGTATTACCTACGATGAGCTCCAGGGAAAGCACCTGCGGGATTTTGTGCGCTCAGATGCAGAGTTCGAGATATTATGGGAGCAAGATCAGACCGTGCTGCGGACCAATGAACGGTTGTTCGTGCCAGATTTCCGGCAGACCGACCATGCCGGTAATTTAAAGGTCTGGCGCATCATCAAAGTGCCGTTCACCCCGGAAGGATCAGCAAATAAGGCCGTACTGGGTGTTGCCGAAGATATTACGGAGCATGCTATCTACCAGGACAACCTGCGGCGGGTGGCCGATGCACTAGCCGACAGGAACCGCTCATTGGAGCAATATTCCCAGATGGTATCTCATGAGCTGCGTGGCCCCATTGCCACGCTGATGGGCGTTGCCGAAGTAGTCAATACCATCAAGCTGACCCAGGATGAGGTCGTATTTTTTTGTCAGGGTATCCAGTCCGCACTTGCAAAACTGGATCACGTGATCAGAAAAATGAATGACATCCTGGGCAAAGAAGCACCGGCTGGCCAAAGCGGTACTTAGAGTGTAGCCACACGCTTGCCAACGGCTTGCCGGCCCCACTTCCCTGCCGCTGTGCAGTTATTTAACAGATCTGACTTTTTGCCTTCGGCCTTTATCAATAATTTTACATCTGATGAACAAGGGAAAGCGCAGATCTATATTACCGTATATACCCGGCTACGACAACAATGCAGTACTCAAGCTGATATTCTTTATCTCCGGCGCCTATATGCTGCTGGCCATCACCTGGGCCATCATGATGATGGTGAATATCAATGCCGACGCTTTCAATACATATGTTCAGCCCAATGTGGCATTGCCGCATCTGGCCGCTTTCCGCGAGCGCTGGTGGACGTTACTCACTTACGGCTTCTTCCATTTTCCCAATAGTTTCATGGAGTTGCTCAGCAACATGCTGTGGCTCTACTGTTTTGGCTCCGTGATGCAGATGCTGGTAGGCAAGAAGGAGATAGCGCCCCTTTTTGTATATAGCGTGCTGGTAGGCGGCGCCAGCTACCTGCTGGTGCAGTTGCTGCCCGGCGAGTTCCGCAATACTCCGGCGCTCATTATGGGTCCGCGTGCGGGTATGGCGGCATTGTGTGTGGCTGCCGTTACGCTCTCGCCCGGCTACCGGTTTTATTTATCAGAGACCTTTAGCATACCCATAGCCGTGGTTGCGGGCATTTTTGGCGTACTGGCCATTATTGGTAGCGGCTACTACTTGCCCGTCATTGCCATGCTGTTGGGCGGCGGGCTTACGGGGTTTGCCTACGTCAAATTGCTGAAGGCCGGGTATCGCCCGGGGCAGTGGATCTATAGCCTCGGTGGCACATTCGAGCGCATGGTCACCCCCAACGAGGCAGAGATAGCCCGCCGTAAGAGTGAGCGCTACCGGGCTCAGCAGGAAGCGCAGAACCCACAGAAGCGCATCGACGACCTGCTGGATAAGATCAATCAGAAAGGCTACAATTCGCTGACCGCGGAGGAGAAAGAGTTTCTGAAAAAAGTGGGTAAGGAGTGATCCTATCTCTCACTTTGCGTTACCCCTCCCCTAAAG
>JACCDQ010713489.1_pt1 | contig 11334 bp, 10 predicted proteins | sample 7446031 | NCBI WGS metagenome assembly JACCDQ01 (sample SAMN15323442, study PRJNA562643) | freshwater metagenome | isolation source: river surface water | place: USA:Blue River Watershed | collected 2017-08-17
CCGCTAAAACCGGCTTCTTTGAGTAACGCTTCTTCTTCAGCGGGGGGCAGGATCGTCAGCCGTGATTGCATGGCGTGGCTGGCGGCTTCAATGGCGGCCGCATCCGCAGCGGCAGAGTCTGGCGCGGCAGCGTCTGCAGGCCCCTGGTGACCAAAGGCGAGGTGGCGTTTGATCCAGCGCGTACGCTCAGGTTCTGTTTGCGCAAAACTGTGGTGGGCGATGACCAGCGGAGCGCCGGGTTTTAAGCGTTGGCGCAGTTGCCTGAGCGTATGCAATCGCTGCGACGCCGGAATAAAGTGAAAGGTCAGCAGGCAAATTGCGCCATCAAAAGGGCCGGCCGGTGCAGCGTCAATATAACCCTGATGCAAACGGATCCGCCCGGCATATGGCGCAGTGGTGTCGCGGGCCAATTGCAGCATGCCAGCTGACGGGTCGACGCCGTCAAACTGCCAGTCCGGCTGCAGCTCTGCCAGGGCGCGCAGTTCCAGTCCGCCGCCGGCGCCCAGTACCAGCACTGAGCCGGTGGGCGGCACCTGTTCGGCCAGTAAAATTGCGCTCATGCGGTGCAGGCTGTGAAAACCTGGCACCTGACGCGGCGGCAGCGCAAGATACGTGTTGGCGGGTGGCTGAATAAACTGATTCATGGCGGTTCCTGCAATTGAGAATGGTGATGACAAAGGCAGTCGCAGGCAGAGGTTGCTGCGCTGTTCACCCACTTAAGGAACTTATAATGATACATGATATGGCAACACAAAAACCAGCCTGGCCTGCGGTGGTGCTTTGGATAAGATGGTGCTTTGGATAAGATGGGGCGTGGTGAACGAGGGCGCAGTGTCAAAATGCTGAATGACCTGCTGAGTTTAAGCCTCAGCTCTCTGTGCTTAGCGCCCAGCTGTCAGGGCTTTGCTTTCAGGCTCAGCTGTCAGCGCCTGGCTCTTTGCGTTCAGCGCTTAGTGCTTAGTGCTCAACTCTTAGCGCTTCATTCTTCGCGATTCGCCCTGAGCGCAATTGCGCGCAGCACAAGGCCGCAGCAGGAACACTACAAGCTGGCGGGCCAGCCATCTGCTGCATCTTTGCGCCGCATCTCAGGGCAACAACTGCTGGCGCAGCTGTACCAGTTGCGTGCGCAGCGCAGCAATGTCCGGCACTGGCAGGCCGCAGTTCTGGCCAACCTGCAAAAACACTTTGCGGGCCTGTGCTTTTAAGGCGCGGCCGGCTTCTGTTAAGCGGATCTCGAGCGTCCGCTCGCTGTGCGCGCTGCGGGCTCTGAGCAACAGCCCCATCTGCTGCATTCTTTTCAGTACCGGCGTCAGGGCGCCCGATTCTGTGAACAGCCGATCGGCAATTTCTTTTAAGGAGCAACCGTCCTGCTCCCACAGGATCAGCATCACAATGTATTGCGAATAGGTCAGGCCAAGCTGGTCGAGCATAGGCCGGTACGACCTGGTCATCGCCAGCGACGCGGAATACAGCGCAAAACACAGCTGATTGTTCAGGGTGAGCGCCGCATCATCAGCTGCCACGCCGCAGGATTGCAGGCTGATGTTGTCAGACGACAAGCTCGTGTCAGACGACAAGCCCGCGTCAAACGGCAGGCTTGCCGGCGTGGCTGGCAAGGTCACAGCGCTTGTTGATGCCTGTCTTGCTGGTGCATGCCTTGCTGGTGCATGCACAGTGCGCTCGGTCTGGTGTAAAGATTGTTTAGTCATCATGGCCCCGGTGTGCTGCTGTGATGGATCGCCGCGCAATGTTGCGCCGGCGGTTGCTGCTGCAGGGTAAAACCGCTGTCAGCAGGCCTCTTGGGCAGAAAAGCCGGCTGGCGCCGGCTTTTCGCTCTATTGCTGTGGGCAACAGCTCAGTTCAGATGTTGTTTCAGTGCCTGACCTGCCTGGTCCAGATGGGCCTGCACACCAGGGACTGTGCTCAGCACGTTGAGCAGACCAAAGTCGTGGATCATGCCGCTGTAGCGCACAGAAGTCACAGTGACACCCGCCTGGTCGAGCTTACGGGCATAGGCTTCGCCTTCGTCGCGCAGCACGTCAAACTCGGCGGTTTGCACCAGCGCCGGTGGTAAACCTTTTAACTGGTCCACAGTGGCACGCAGCGGCGACGCGTAAATCTCATTGCGCTGTGCCGGATTGGTGGTGTAGCTGTCCCAGAACCAGTGCATCATGTTGCGAGTCAGGAAATACCCCTGCTGAAATTGCTGGTACGAGGTATTTTCAAAGTTGGCGTCTGTCACCGGCCACAGCAGCAGCTGGAATTTCAGTTTAGGCGTGCCGGCCGCTTTGGCTTTGAGCGCCACCACAGCCGCCATGTTGCCACCGACGCTGTTACCGGCGACGGCTAATTTGCTGCCATCGACTTGAATGTCGCGACCATGCTCAGCCACCCATTTGGTTGCGGCATAAGCCTGGTTGATGGCGGTCGGATATTTGGCTTCCGGTGATGGCGTGTAATCAACATACACTGCGGCAGCGCCAGAGCGGACGACCAAATCACGGATTAAACGCTCGTGTGTCGGGAAGTCGCCCAGTACCCAGCCACCGCCGTGGAAGTACATAAAAGCAGGTAACACCCCTTTGCTGCCCGCCGGGCGCACAATGACCAGTTTGAGTTTCTGCCCATCGGCTTCAATCCACTTTTCGCTGACATCTGCCGCCGGTAAAGTGGCGCCAGCCTGTGCTCCGGTCAGCACAGCACGGGCATCTTTGGGGGAGAGCTGCTCCAGCGGTTTACCGCCGCCCTGAGCCAGTACATTTAAGAAAGCTTCGGTTTTGGTTTCGACACCAGGGATTTCATTGGCGGCGACTTGTTGTACTTGCAGCGCCGAGAATAAACCCAGTGCCAGCACAGAGAAACCCAGAGTTTTTTGCATTGCTTTAACGGTGTTCATATTCATCTCCTGATGCGATAACAGTTATCGCGATAAGTATTTGCTTAAAAAAATTCAGTCAAAAACAGTGTGGCAGTACCGCGCTGCCGGAGCCCGCCGGGCGGGCCCCGTCATCGTGGTGACGATTCAGACCAGCGTCAGACGCACGTTCAGTGAGTTGCGGGTCGCATTTGAGTACGGACATACCTGATGGGCTTTTTGCACCAGTTCGTTGGCAACTGTGCTGTCAAGGCCTGGCAGGCTGATGAACAGTTCCACATCCAGACCAAAACCACCTGGGATTTGGCCGATACCGACTTCACCGCGAATGTTGGCATCTGCTGCGATCGCAATTTTTTGCTGACCGGCGACATATTTGATGGCGCTTAAGAAACAGGCTGAGTAACCGGCGGCAAACAGTTGCTCTGGGTTAGTGGCTGCACCACCGGCACCGCCTAACTCTTTGGGCGTAGTCAGTTTTACGTCCAGGTTGCCGTCGTTAGAAACCGCACGACCATCGCGACCAGCAGTTGCAGTAACAGTAGCTTTGTAGATAACTTGCATGATGTATTCTCCAGTTTTAGCGATAACGTTTATCGCGATAATTTATTGGTTAAAAAAATTACAAAAAACAGCTCAACATTCGGTTTCAGCGCAGTCGCCCCTTGGGTCGTGACTGCGATTGACCTGCTGAGGGAGCCGGCACACTGTGCTTGCTGTCAGTCAGTGAGGTAATATTATTGCGATAAGCATTATCGCGCAAGTAATATTTTAAAGTTTTTTGTGAAATAGAATCATCTTGTTGATTTATAACAAAAAATATTTTTTAGTCTTTGGCTGAATGCTGTCTGTGTGGATTTTTTTGCCGGATCAGGAACAGTGGAACGACATTTGCTCTGTGTTCAGGGTCCATTGGTTTCATGCGTTGAACAGGGAGCAGAGATGTATATCAATCCAATCGCCGGTCAGTCACTGCTGGCCATGGCAGGCGCGAATCACACGGCATTTGACGGCATCAGCAGCCGTTTTGCGCTGGATGCTGACAGTGAAACAGCCTCCGTCAGTCCCTTTGCCAATCCGGCAGCCGGGCAACAACTTGCCGCCAGCGGCAGCGGTGCGGCAAATAACGAGCAGGAAAGTACGCAAAGCAAAGCGGCGGCCAGTTTCGTGGATCAGCTGTTTGAGCAGTTGCTGGCCAACCGGCTTGGGCTTGATAAGAAAAAAATGGACGAAATCAAAGAGAAGATTGAAGAGCTGGAAGCGCAGAAACAAGCGCTGGCGGAAAATGGCGAAGGCAGCGCCGAAGACATCGCGGCCCAGAGCAAAAAAATCGACGAACAGCTGGCGATGCTGCGCGAAGCGCTGGAACAGCTGGTCAAAGAAGCGATTGAACGGATGAACGGCAGCCCGCTTGGCGGCAACAAAGAAATGGCCGCCAAGGCTGAGTTGTCTGGCCTGATGACGGCGCAGCAAGTCAGTAGCACCAGTCAGGGCAGTGCACTGAATGTGTCAGCCTGATTTGCAAAGCAAGGCGGCGCGCTGATCTAAAGCGGCAGTCACAGCAGGGCCGCTACAGCGGCCCGGTGTTTAGCGGGGTCTCAGGACGCCAGCAGCAGCGGGCGCATAATCGCAACGGTCAGCAACACCGCGGCCAGCAGGGTCGGGACCATCACGCAGGCGGCCAGTGTCGCTTTGCCGTGGGCGCGCAGCACCAAACGCAGCGCCAGTCCCAGATGGAGCACCAGCGCCAGCACGCCCGTCGTATAGTGGCTGACGAGCCGGACATTCCAGGCGTCTTTCAGCAGCCCTGGCTGATACACCAGCCAGTTCCAGTTGGTATCGACGCCCGTGACCCACCGCCCCAGCACCAGGACCGCCAGCAAATGCGAACTTAAAAATACCGCCAGCATCAGGCCGGTCGCCAGCTGGGCGCTGTGAAAGGTGTCGCCATGGCGGCGCAGATAAGCCGCCGCCATCCGAAGACCCGACACCAGCTGAAATAAACAAAGCCCGACTAACAGACTTTCGGTCAGCGGATGGCGATAGTAATGCCGCAGCTCTTTCATCAGCGCCAGATGGACGTCGCCGCCCAGATTGGCAGCCAGATGATTGAGCAGATGCACGCTGATAAATACCAGCAGCAACAACGCTGAAATGCCATGCGACACCCGCAGCAGCGTCGCGGCTCGCCCCGACAAGCGCACCGCTTGTGAGTCGCTTTGGCGATAACCTTGCCACAACAGCAGGACCGCGACAGCCGCATAATACAGCGGCAACTCCAATGCGCTGGCCTTCAACAGATACAAGGTGACACCCAGCAGGCAATAAGCCGACGGCAACACACAGAGCAGCATCAGATAGCGGCTTTGCCTGAGCTGCGCGGCGCTGGCGCCGTCCTGGCGCAGCCGGCTTGCGGCCAGCAAACCATACCAGGGCGTCAGCAGCGCCAGTGCAAAAGCGCTGTAGCCCAGAGCCACAGGTAACACACCGGTGTTGCCGAGAAAAAACAACTGGAGCAGCGCCGGATAACCGAGCGCCAGCACCAGTGCAATCAGTGAAGCCAGCCTTGGGCGGGCGCTTTGTCCGGCACCGGGCTGTGACGGGTTAAAAGTGGGGTTGACGGTATTCATCTGCGGCTCCTCAAGCTGTGTGGCAGGCTGATGGGCCGATCCTAACGATTTATGACATATTCAAAAGATACAAAAAATGTGTATTTAGGTAGGACAAAACAGGCTTCAGGCGGCGCTGAGCTGCCGCACCAGGCTGATAAAGGCACGCAGGGCAGCATTGGCTTTTGATGCTTTTGATGCTTTTGATGCTTTTGATGCTTTTGATGCTTTTGATGCTTTTGATGCTTTGGAGCATCAAAAGCACTGCTTCCCGGTCCGGCCAACTTGCGGTGCCGGACTCTGCCGCTGACAAAGAAAAATCCAAGCGCATTCAAATGACGAGCAAAGCCCAAGCCCATGATGAGCAATGCGCTGCCCGAGAGCCATCCAAATACCCAAGCCCGCGGGACACTGCAGCAACTGGCCTGTCAATGACCGGCCAGTTGTTGCTGCACTTGCGCGAGGCTGCTGAAATCGCTGATGCGCGCCACCACTTTGCCGTCGCGCAGTTTCAGCAGCAGCGGGATGCTGCGCACCTCAAAGTGCTCAAACAATGCACCGGCTTTATCAATCTGAAACGGCATCGTCAGCTGATACTGTTGGCTGAAGTCTTTCAGCGCTTTGTCGTCGGTCCACAAGTGGTTTACCACGCCGGTCCAGCGCGCTTGCGGCAAGGTTTTTTGCAGGTTTTGTTGCAGGCTGTTGAGCTGACTTTGCACCGTTTTGCATTGCTGCGACATTGCCGGCCTGCTGTCGGCCAGATACCAGTCACACCAGGTGGCGCTGAAAAAAACCAGCTGTTCGCCTTTTGCAAAAGGGGCCAGCAATGCGGCTTTTTCGGCGCTGCTTAACAGTTGCGGCGCCACGGGCGGCAAGTTCTGACCGGCCGCCAGCCGCTTGACCATGCCATCCAGCGCGCTGTCAGATTCATGGCTGCTATACACCTGCTGGCCTTGTGGGTTGAGCAGCACTGAATACGGTGTGCCTTGCAGGCCGAGCGCGCTGGCGAGCTGGCCTTGCTGGTCGAGCAGCACCGGCATGCTGAGCTTAAAGCGGGCAATGACGTTGCTGATGTCGGTGCGGCTTTCATTGATATTGATGTTGACCGCGACGATGTTCACCTTGTCGCCAAACTGTTGCTGCAACTGTTCAAAGTGCGGCATTTGTTCGAGGCAGGGCTTGCACCAGCTGGCCCACAGCTTGATGTAGGTCGGTTTTTGCGGGTCCAGGCTTGCCAGCGTAACCGGTTTTAACAGCGGAAACTGGCTGAGCTGGATGTGGCGCCAGGACTGTGCCGTGGCTTTGTCAGAAACGTTTGTGTGAGCCGAGCTTGGGTCAGAAACCTTTGTGTCAGCCGGCTGATTGACGGCGAGTGCGCCGAAGCTGGCCGCCAGCAACAGCCAGGCAGCGAAATGTCGGACAGTGAACATGATGATCTCCGGAAATTGAACACACCTGAGTCTGGCAGATGCCGCGACTGCAGTTTTGTAAATTTGCGACAAGCCGGCGCCAACCACCGGCTTAACGACTGATTTTCTTGCGCTGCCGGTAAGCAGCCGGCGTTTCGCCAACAAAGCGTGCAAAGGCATGGCTGAAATGCGCCTGATCATAAAAACCACATTGCAGCGCCACATCCACCAGTGCCAGCTCAGTGCCGGCCAGCTGCTGACGGGCATTTTTCATGCGCTGGCACAGTTGGTAATAGCGGGGGCTGAAGCCGACTTGCAGCGCCAGCTGACGCTCCAGTGTGCGGCTGCTGATGCCAAGTGCCTGCGCGGTGGCGCTGACGTTGTGTTCAGGCCTGCTTAGCAAGTGTAAAGCGACGCGGGTACTGTCGGTTTGATTTTGCTGAGCAGCCGGGTTCATCGCACAGTCGAGCAGCCATTGTTCAAAGGCCTGTAAGGCAGCCATTTCGGGTGGTGGGCACTGCGCAGCGCCGGTGAGCCCGGCCTGCGTCGCCCGTTCGGCCTGTGTCGCCAGTTCGGCTTGTGCTGTCCATCCGGCCTGTGTCGTCCATCCGGCCTGCGCGGTCAATCGGGTCAGAGCCGCCAGCAGCTGGCGAAAACTGCGCAGCTGTGCACCGGTCAGCAGCTGACTGAATTCAGTCTCTTGTTCCCCCAGGCTGGCCGGCAGGATGCCAAACAGCGCAAACAAAGCGCCGGCGTGCAAGCGGGCGCTGATACAAGGCGCATCGGTCAAAAATGTGCGTTGGCCGCGCTGCTGATTGTGCGTGAGCGTCGCCAGCGGGCCGGCGTCACCCAAGGTGATATTCAGACTGCAACCGCCATCGGGGTAGACATTTTCCTGCGAGCTCAGCACAAAACCGCGGCCAAAACCGGTGCTCCAGAAACATTCCAGCAAGGCTGCCAGCGCCGGTTCAGGCCAGAACCGGCGAAAACCCAGATACTGAAATTGTTGTTGCGGTTGTTCGCGCAAAGTTTGCTCCGTTGGCAGCAAAAAGACTGTTTTTATGGTCAGGCTGTGCCGGCCTGATTTTTATGATCCGGGTTTTATGATCCGATTTTTATGATCTGAGTTTTATGGCCCGATTTTTATAGTCTGAGTTGCCCGGTCAGGCCGTCATCTGTAACGGCCAGATGTTACCGCTGGCCCGCCAGCAGCGCCAGCGTGTCGGCCTTGACCGACTGCAGCAGCTGCACCGCCTGTGCGGTCGACTGAATATTGGTGTAGCCGACCACCAACCCATAACGTTTGCTGCGCCCGGCGTACCAGATGGACAGCGCAAACACCAGCAACTGCTGCTGTTGCCACAAAGCGGCCAGCTCGACGTCCTGCGTGCTGCGGGGCAAAAACGCCACGATGTGCATGCCGCCGTCGGTCAGTTCAAATTCAAACACACCGGGAAACACCTGGGCAAAGGCATCCCGCACCATCAGCCGGCGCGCCTGATACAAAGCACGCATTTTTTTCAGATGACGGAAAAAATGCCCTTCGCTTAAAAACAGCGTGAGGATTTGCTGCGGCAACAGCGGCAGGCTGGTTTCGACAATCTCGGCGGTTTCTCGTACCTGATTGACCAGCGCTTTAGGCAGCACCAGATAACTGATGCGCATCGACGGCATAATGGTTTTGCTGAAAGTCCCGACATAAATCACCCGATCGGCGCTGTCCTGGCTTTTTAAGGCCGGCAGCACCTTTTTGGTGTAATGAAATTCGCCGTCGTAGTCGTCTTCGACAATCCAGGCCTGGTGCTGGCCGGCCCAGTCCAGCAGCCTTTGCCGCCTTGGCAGCGACATCGTCACTGCCAGCGGGCTGTGGTGTGCCGGCGTGGTGATGACAAAACGGGCGTCCGGGTGCTGGCTGAGCAGATAGTCGACATTCAGGCCCTGCGCATCCACCGGCACATAATGCAGGTTGTCGGCGATGCGCTGAAGCAGCTTCTGGCCAAAAAAATAACCGGGGTCTTCATACACCACTTTGTCCTGACGCTGCGCGACCGCCTGCAGAATCAGCGCCAGGCTGTGTTTATAACCGCTGGTGATACAAATTTGGCTGGCCGTGCAATTCAGCCCGCGCGAAATATTGACGTAGCTGGCAATGGCTTCGCGCAGCGGCTGATGGCCCAGCACCGGCGGCAGCAGCATTTGCGCCGGCTTCATCGCCCGGCTGGCTTTGCCCGACAACAACAGCCATTTTTTATAAGGAAATTCGTCCAGCGACGGAATGCCGAGCCGGAAAAAGCCCGTACCGTCGCGCAAATCGAGCAGCTGTTGCAGCGCGGCATCTTCGACAGTGGCCGGCGCCGGCGTGGTTTTGCCATGCAGCTGTAAGTCGGGGTTGACCAGGGTGCCACGCACGCCGCGGGTCACCAGATAGCCTTCGCCAATCAGGATGCTGTAGGCGGTTTCGACAGTTTTTTTCGCCACTCCCAAATCGTCGGCCAGCAGCCGGATCGCCGGCACTTTTTCACCGGGTTTCAACTGACCGCTGAGGATTTGCTGCTTGTAGCGATGATAGATGTCCTGATAGCCGCTCATTGTCCTACCTAAATACCGCCGTTTTGTATCTTTTTAATATGTCACAAAGCGCTAAGATTTGCGCATCGGTGCTGACGGCAACTCGTCGCCACCTAACAGGAATGAATCATAAGTGTTTGTTAAGGATGAATTTTTCAACCTGAGTTTTTAACCGAAATTTTTTAAAACCAATTTTTAACTGCCCATGAGGAATTGACCATGACCCAACGTCTGAACCACTTCGAAACCGTACCGGCTTTAACCAAAGCACTGATGGACGCCAGCATGGCGGCTTATAAAACCTCGATTGACCCGCTGATCAAAAGCCTGATCGACATCCGCGCTTCGCAGCTGAACAGCTGTGCTTTTTGCCTGGACATGCACATCAAGCAGGCCAAAATCAAAGGCGAGCGCGAGCTGCGCATCTATCATGTGGCGATTTGGCGCGAATCGCCGCTGTTTAATGCCAAAGAAAAAGCCGCGCTGGCGCTGACCGAAGCGCTGACGAAGCTGCCGGATACCGGCATCAGCGAAGAGTTGTACCGCGACACCAAAGCGCATTTCAGCGACGTGGAAATTTCCGAGCTGACCTACAGCATCGGCCTGATTAACTTCTGGAACCGGATGCAAATTCTGGCGCAGATGGCGCCAGGCTCGCAGGACGCCGCTTTTGGCCTGACCAAAGCCGGCCTGAACTGAGCAGAGCAGAGCTAAAACGGACCGGCCTGAGCTGAAACGGGCCAGCCCGAACCGAACAGTGCTGCGCTGAGCTGAGCTGAACCGGGCTGGCCTCCGCTGGCCCGAACAGAGCTGGCACAGACTGAGCTGGCCCGAATATCGCTGGCCCGAATATCGTTGGCATCGCCAGCACTGGCATAAACCGAAGCACGGGCGCCGCTTTGCCGCAGCGCCTGGGCTTCTCAGGAGCACCCGATGAAACTGTTACATATCAAAGTGAGCCCGAACCTCACAGGCTCGGCATCCCGCATCGTCGGCAACTATTTGCTCGGTCAGTTGCGTCAGCTGAACCCCGGCCTGCAAGAGACAGTGCTGGATCTGGCGCTGGAGCCGCTGCCGCATCTGGACGGCCTCACCGTCAGCGCTTTTCTGACCAAACCGGAAGCACGCAGCGAGGCTCAGCAACAGGCCGTGCAGTTGTCGGACGCCTTAGTTGACCAGCTGCTGGCGCACGACGCGCTCCTCATCTCATCGCCGATGTGGAATCTGGGGCTGCCGTCGGTGCTCAAAGCCTGGTTCGACCATATCACCCGCGCCGGCCGCACTTTTGCCTTTACGCCGACCGGCAAAGTCGGCCTGGTGGAAAACCGGCCCGTCTACGTGGTGATGGCCAACGGCACCCCGATGGTCGGCCAGCCAACGGAGCAGGACGACCAGTTTGTGCCTTACTTTCGCACAGCGCTGCGTTACATCGGCATCGAAGACGTGCGGCTGATCCGCGTCGACGGCACCCATCACCCGGCCACCAAAGAGCAAGCCGTGCCTAAAGCACTGGCTGCGGTGGATGCATTGATGGCGGGGGAGGCGCAGGCAACACTGGATGGTATGGGGCAGGGCCAAACAGCGGCTTTGTTGTGACAACTGGCTCAGATCACTGCGGCTTGCCCGAGCGCCGGCTTGGCGGTTTGACCGCCAAAACCGCCGAAGCAGGCAGAGGGCAGAGAGAGAGCAGGCAGAGAGCTGCGGCCAGCCCCGCTTCTGTTGCAAATGACCTGCCGGCAGCAAGCCAGCTGCCTGACTTGCTGAGATCCCGCCTTCACCCTGCCGCAGAGGGTCTGCTTTTGTGATAGACCCACGCTTGTTGCGAGTTGATTTGAACAGTCACTGTGTGCCAGTTGAGGACATGACGAACAGC
>JACCDQ010787086.1_pt1 | contig 11331 bp, 6 predicted proteins | sample 7446031 | NCBI WGS metagenome assembly JACCDQ01 (sample SAMN15323442, study PRJNA562643) | freshwater metagenome | isolation source: river surface water | place: USA:Blue River Watershed | collected 2017-08-17
ATTTCTTTGTAATCGTTGACACGTTCTGCTACGGGTCTTTTCTTAGGAGTTTCTCTTGTTGCTTCTAAGAATCCTGTTGGTTTTCCCATTTTAATTAATTTGAAAATTGGAGGATTTGGTATTGTTGAGATACCAGCCCGACCGTAGTCAGGCTGGTACATTTTCAAATTCTGATTAGTGAGCTAACTCTACTTGAATGTCTTTGTACACGACATTTTTATCAGCTAACACCTGACCATACGTTAAGCTACGAGATGCTAAGGCTTTCTTAAAGTCTTGAGGCATTACTTTAACAAATTGTGCTAAAGATGCTTCCCAATTTTCAAGAATTGACGCTGCTACATCCGACTGAGTATAGTCTAAATGTTGTTGGATATACATCTTCAAGATACCTTCATCTTCTGGTGTTAAGGCTTCAATTGCAACCATTTCACCATTCAATTTCGGAGCGAAGTTGTTGTTTTTATCCCAGATATACGCAACACCACCCGACATACCTGCACCGAAGTTACGGCCAGTATCGCCTAAGTTGATTACTAAACCACCTGTCATGTATTCGCAACCGTGATCACCAATACCTTCAACAACTACTTTAGCACCTGAGTTACGTACACAGAAACGTTCACCAGCCATACCTCTTAAATAAGCCTCACCAGCAGTTGCACCATAGAATGATACGTTACCTACTACTGAGTTTTCAGAAGCTGCAAAAGGAGCTTTTTTATCTGGATAAACAATCAATTTAGCACCACAAAGACCTTTACCGATGTAATCGTTGGTATCTCCTTCTAATTCGAACGTAATACCTTTCACGGCAAATGCACCGAACGACTGCCCTGCTGTTCCATCAAATTTGATATGAATCGTATCTTCTGGTAAAGCATCAGCACCGTATTTCTTCGTAATTTCATTCGATAACATTGTACCAATGGTACGGTTAACGTTAATTACGTGGATATTACCCGTTACTTTCGTTTGGTTTTCGATTGCTTCTTTCGCAATGTCTAATAATTGCCAGTCGATTTGATCTGCTAAACCGTGATCTTGCTCTTCTTGTTTGTACAAAGCAACGTCCAAAGTAGTTGGTTGTTTGTATAAAATTGGAGAAAGATCCAAGTTTTTCAACTTCCAGTGCGTAAGAGCCTCTTTCATTTCAAGACGATCTACTTGACCTACCATTTCGTTAAGCGTGCGGAAACCTAACTCAGCCATAATTTCACGTAATTCTTGAGCCAAGAACGTAAACAAGTTAACTACATGGTCAGGATTTCCTGAATATAAAGCACGTAAACGAGGATCTTGTGTTGCCACACCCACTGGACATGTATTCAAGTGACACTTACGCATCATGATACAACCCGCAGTTACCAACGCTGCCGTAGCAACCCCAAATTCTTCAGCACCTAATAAAGCAGCAATCGCTAAGTCACGACCTGTCTTTAATTGACCATCCGTTTGAATTGTTACACGACCACGTAGTTTGTTACGAACTAGCGTTTGGTGAGCTTCTGCTAAACCAAGTTCCCAAGGTAAACCAGCGTGACGGATAGACGATAAAGGAGATGCTCCTGTACCACCATCATAACCAGCAATTAAGATATGGTCAGCATGTGCTTTTGCAACCCCCGCAGCGATTGTTCCTACACCTGCTTCTGATACTAATTTCACCGAAATACGAGCTGCACGGTTGGCATTTTTCAAGTCAAAGATTAATTGAGCTAAATCTTCAATTGAATAAATATCGTGGTGTGGAGGAGGAGAAATTAATCCTACACCTGGCGTTGAACCACGAGTTTTACCGATCCAGTCATCTACTTTGTGACCTGGTAACTGACCACCTTCACCTGGTTTTGCACCCTGAGCCATTTTAATTTGTAGCTCGTTTGCATTTGTCAAGTAGTTAGCTGTTACCCCAAAACGACCCGAAGCCACTTGCTTAATAGCAGAGTTCATCGAATCACCGTTTGCCATTTTCTCAAAACGGATTGGATCTTCACCACCTTCCCCTGTATTCGACTTACCGCCGATACGGTTCATAGCGATAGCTAACGTAGTGTGCGCTTCGTAAGAAATTGAACCGAAAGACATCGCACCCGTTGCAAAACGTTTGAAGATGTTTTCAATTGGTTCTACTTCGTCGATTGAAATTGGCGTTGCCTTCTTGAATTTCAATAAACCACGAAGGGTCATTGATTTTTCAGTTTGGTCGTCAATAATCTTCGAATACTTCTTATAGGTTGTATAGTTATTCGTTTTCGTTGATTGTTGCAACAAGTGAATCGACTCAGGGTTAAATAAGTGAGCTTCCCCACGTTGTTTCCATTGATACACCCCTCCTACTTCTAATTTCGGATTTGCAACGGCAACTTCTGGATAACCATTTTTATGCTTAATCAAAGCTTCTTTCTCAATACCTTCTAAGCCAATACCTCCAATACGAGAGATTGCACGAGTGAAGTAAGTATCCACTACTTCTTTCGATAGACCTACGATTTCAAAGATTTGAGCTCCTTGGTATGACTGTAATGTTGAGATACCCATTTTAGAGAAAATCTTCAACAATTCGCCGTTTACTGCTTTAATATAGTTAGCTTCTAATTTCTCATAAGCATAATCTACTTGCAATAAACCTTTTTCTTTCATACCACGAATGGATTCAAATGCCATGTACGGGTTCACCGCAGATGCACCAAAACCAATTAAAGTAGCAAAATGATGCGATTCCCAAACGTCACCTGCTTCTACAACGATACCCACTTGAGCTCTTTTACCAACACGGTTTAAGTGATGATGAACAGCAGCCGTAGCCAATAACGAAGGAATTGGAGCGTGGCAAGAATCAACACCACGGTCTGTTAATAACAAGATTGCATAACCATCGTCAACAGCATCTTCTGCATATTGACAAATACGGTCTAACGAACGCTTCAACTGACCAGTGCCTTCACTTACTCTAAAAGTAATGTGAATCGACTTCGTTTGGAAGTTTTTATTATCAATCCAACGAATCTTCTCTACTTCAGAATTCGTTAACACCGGTTGACGAATTTCGATTTGACGACAGTGTTCTGGAGATTCTGTCAACAAGTTTTTCATGCCACCAATATCCGACAATAACGACATTACCGTACGTTCACGGATAGGGTCAATTGGCGGGTTAGTCACCTGAGCAAACAATTGTTTGAAGTAGTATGACAAGTGTTGAGCTTGATCCGAAAGAATAGCCAATGGCGTATCAATACCCATTGAACCTAAAGCTTCCTTACCTGTCTCAACCATTTGAGCCAAGATAATACGTAAATCTTCTGTTGTGAATCCGAATACTTGTTGACGCAATAATAATTCACGTTCAAACGGTACACGGAATTCTGAACCTGGAGCAGGAAGATCTTCTACCTTGATTTTATTTTCTTTAAGCCACTGACCATAAGGTTGTTGCTTACAAATTGTTTCTTTTAATTCTTCGTCAGGAATGATACGACCTTGTTCCATGTCCACTACGAACATTTTACCTGGTTGTAAGCGACCTTTTTTCACTACTTTAGCAGGATCTACATCAATTACCCCTGCTTCAGAAGCCATGATTACGAAGTCATCATCAGTTACCCAATAACGAGAAGGACGAAGTCCGTTACGGTCAAGCGTAGCACCAATGATTTTACCATCTGTGAACGAGATTGATGCAGGACCATCCCAAGGTTCCATAATGGCAGCATGATATTCATAGAAATCACGCTTATATTCTTCCATTTGTTCGTTACCATCCCATGCTTCAGGAATCAACATCATCATTACGTGTGGTAATGAACGGCCTCCCATGTAAAGCATTTCAACCGCATTGTCCAAAATCGCTGAATCTGATTGACCTAACTGACAGATAGGTAGAATCATATCCATTTCTTCTTTTGTGAAGAATTCAGATTCAAACAACGAAGACTGAGCTTGCATCCACGAAGCATTTCCTTTCACGGTGTTAATTTCCCCGTTGTGTCCCATGAAACGGAAAGGCTGAGCCAATTTCCACTCAGGGAAGGTATTCGTAGAGAAACGAGAGTGAACAATTGCAATAGCAGAAGTAAACTCATCTTTTTGCAAATCCAAGAAATAGTTTGGCACTTGCATTGTCGTTAACATCCCTTTATAAATAATGGTATGAGCCGACAAAGAAGCTAAGTAGAATTTATTATCTACTCCCTTAACTGTTTCATTGATAATTCTTGAAGCATATTGTTTAAATACGAACAATTTGCGTTCAAAAGCTAACTCATCCGTAATGCTTGCAGGACGTTTGATAAACATCTGCTCCATTTGCGGCTCCGTATTACCAGATTCAGCTCCTTGGATTTCAGAATTATCACACGGTACAACACGGTAACCTATAATTTCCAAACCCACAAGTTTAGCCTTACGGGTAAGAATAGCTTTGCATTCTTCACGGATGGCGGCATCCTTTGGAAAAAATGTCATACCTACTCCATACTCTTGAGCAGGAGGTAACTCGATACCTAGTTTAGTACACTCGTCCAACAAAAATTCGTGAGGGATTTGTACTAAAATACCAGCACCGTCACCAGAATTAGGGTCGCATCCACAAGCACCACGGTGGTCCATGCGGATAAGCATTTGAATTGCGTCAGCCACTACTTTGTGTGACTTTCTACCTTTCATGTTCGCTACGAAGCCGATACCACAAGCATCATGCTCAAATTCATTGCGATACAACCCTGTATTATCAACGTTAGTCATGGTAATGGGGTTTGTTTTTAAAATTTACCGTAAAGGTTAATGTATATGCTATTGATTTTGTTTGTTCTGAGAAATGACGCTCACAACCATACAGAAAACTAAAATAATGAAAAAAAATAGAATATTCTTCCTATATCCAATGTTCTTATGAAACATATTTTGATAATTACTCTATTCCGCTTTTACAAAGATATACAAAAAAATCTTTGGAGAAAATAGCATTTTACCAAATAATCATTGGCCACAAAAAAAATCAAGATTTTATAAAAAATATTCTTAGTTAGATACAATTTTATACCATAAAACATCAAAAAAGCATTTTTTTCCTATCTTTAGAGCGAACAAATTTCCTTTTTGACAACAAACACGTTCATTGCTATACAAAGATATTCAACAAAGAGGCCTATACTTTAAAATAACCCCAGTATTTTGCTGTTTTTGTATTAGTATGAAAATACCCTTATTGATTATACTATTTGCCTCCTCGAAAGTTTTATATTTGTTAAATAAAAGTTATTACAAGTGAATGTACAACCCCTTAATGGCTTATCAGTTAGTGATTCATACGGCTTTGATTACAACTAATTGATTTCCAAGACTTACATTTTATTCACACACACTATGAAATCATGCCTACTTATTTTAGGGCTGCTATGCACACTTAATACCTTTGCCACTCACATCGTAGGTGGAGAAATAGATATGCAGGCAATTACCAATGAAGGAAATGCTACGCACCGAATTACGTTGAATTTATACTTTGACGACCTAAATGGGAGTAGACAAGCGGAAGATGATTTCGTAACCATTGGGATTTTCCGTAAAAGAGACAACTACATGATGGGTATTTTGACCATGCCAAAAGTTTCTACCCAACAGATTACCTATGCTAACCCCATTTGTTCCAGTACTACTCAAAGCCAAACAAGGCAAATAAAATACAGTGGTACAGCGATATTATCTCCTCAAAATTTTGACGATAGTATGGGTTACTACATTGCTTGGGAGCGATGTTGCCGAAATACCACCATCACAAATATCCAAAACCCTGGGGCAGCAGGCTCTACTTTTTATCTTGAATTTCCAGCATTTAAACAAGAGAACAACAATATTTTAGTCAATTCAACCCCTCAGTTTATCACTCCTTCTGGGGATTATAGTTGTATCAATCGCCCCTTTTCTATGAGTTTTGCGGCTAAAGATGCCGATGGTGACAGCCTTGCCTACTCGCTCGTAACACCTCTTAATGGCTACAGCTCGATGGCCACTCCTAATCCAACCTATCCTACAGCGAGTAGTGACTACCCGCTGGTGAAATGGATTAGTGGAATCTCGCTTGATAACGTTATTCCAGGTTCTTCTCCCTTGAAAGTAAATCCTAAAACGGGACTCTTAACGGTAACTGCCAACACGATTGGTCTTTATGTATTTTGCGTTCAGGTGGACGAATACCGAAAAGGGAAAAAAATAGGTAGCGTCCGAAGAGATTATCAATTGAAGGTCATTGATTGCTTATCCAACGACACCCCTGTGACTGTGGCTAGAGAACAGGGCAAAAGTACCAATTATCAAAAAGGGCAGATTATCACGATTAAACATACACAAACCCCCAAATGTATTGCTCTCTTTTCAACAGATAAAAACGCAGGCCAAAATATTTCCATAAAATTGAAACCTGTCAATTTTAGTGATTCTACCTTTAAGGTTTCTCCTGCAACTCTCAACATTAAGACAATAAATGATACCCTAAAAACTAGCGTATGCTTCAATGAATGTAATGTTAGCTGGGACAATAAACCCTTAATTTTTGATGTCATTACCTCTGATGATGGCTGTCCTCAAGCCCTAACAGATACGCTAAGAATAAGTGTTTTAGTAGAACCAGACCCACTGGCACTACCTCATATTAGCACCGATTTAGGAGCTACAAGTGCTACGGTAACTGTTGGTACTAAGATTGGATTTAACGTCTTAGGAAGTGATTCTCTGAAAAATACGGTCAAAATAAGTGCTACAGGGCGGGGTTTCTCACTGAGTCAGGTAGGAATGAGCTTTAGTAGTGCCACAGGAATTGGAAAAGTCACCTCTCCTTTTACGTGGACACCAACCTGTACTGCCATCCGCAAGGAAGACTATCTCATTGACTTTGTCGTGTCGGAAGAACGCTGTGGTAGAACCCTAACAGACACGATTACGATTCGATTGAAAGTGGTAGATAAAGAAAATAAACGACCTAAAATCAGTACAACTCTTAGCAAAAGAAGCATAGACTATACGCTTTCTAGTGGGAATACCAGCATTAATTTTGATGTCATTGGAGAAGATACAGACCTAAATGATTTATTAAACTTGTATGCAGTACCCCAAGGCTTTGATTTAAAAGCAGTGGGAATGGGTTGGAATAATCTGACAGGGAAAGTAAACTTACGTTCCCCTTTTACATGGCTACCAACTTGTGAGTTGTTAGAAGGTAAAGAAAGCAAAACTTTTGCCATTCAGTTTGTTGTACAGGATAACTCGTGTGGCACCAATAATATGGATACCACTACGGTATCAATTACAATCAAGAATAAAACGATGGACTTTTCTTTTAAGCCCGCCAACATCTTTACTCCTAATGACGATGGCAAAAATGACTACTTCAGCATTCCTGATTTGCCCGAAGACAACTGCTTCGAGCATTTTAAGAACTTCCAAGTGGTTAACCGTTGGGGTGATGTCATTTACGAAACCAGCAATCGTAATTTTAAATGGTATGGGGAAAATAGTGCAACAGGCGACTATTTCTACATCATCAATTTTACGAGTCGCCAGTTTAAAGGATGGTTAACTCTCCTCCGCTAGCTGTTACAACTCTCGAATATTGTATGAATTCCCTTCAATGGCGACATCTGTATTCGGAAAAATAGCAGTAGCTTCTTCTAAATGTGCTTGTAACGTTTTATAACGAGAAGAGTAATGCCCAATTACTAATTTTTTCACTTTTGCTTTTTTGGCAATCATGGCTGCTTGAGCCGCAGTACTATGCTGCGTTTCAGCGGCACGAGGACGCAGCTCATCCAAGAAAGTAGCTTCGTGATAGAGCAAATCTACTTGTTTAATAATATCAATAACGCTTTCTGTATATAAGGTATCAGAACAGAAAGCATACGAAAATGTTCGGTTAGCAGGAATCGTGTAGTCTTTATTCGCATACTTCACCTCTCCTGATTCGTCTAATACATCTTCCCCATTTTTCAGCTGTTTAATATCCTTAAAGGTTAAGCCTTTCGGCATTTTTTCCTTAATTATTTTACGTTTTTTAGTTTTTTCACGAATCAAGAAGCCACAACAAGGTACTCGGTGAATTAGGGGAATTGTCGTAACAGTCACATAATCATTTTCAAAAAGCAAATAAGATTCAGTTGGATTGGTTTCTGTAAAATGAATTTTAAAATTTAAGACTGATTCAGAATACTTTAATTGAACGGTAATAATTTCGGCAAGCCCTTTAGGGCCAAAAATCCACAAATCATCCATTCGACGGTGCATATTCATCGTCGAAAGTAAGCCAATAAGTCCAAAATAGTGGTCACCATGTAAGTGGGTAATAAATATATATTTCAGTCGCATTGAGCGTACTTTATACCGCATAAACTGCATCTGAGTTCCTTCGCCGCAGTCAATCAAATATCCATCTTGTTCAATCGATAAATGATGAGCAGTTGGGTTTCGTGTCAAAACAGGCGAAGCAGAACCTGTTCCTAAAATGGTTAATTGAAAACTCAAAACTATCTCTGGTTAATAAATGAATACAAAAAAAGTCAGTGTTGCCACTGACCTAAATATACATAATATCCTTAATTATTCCCTAAAACAAGCGGGTTTTAATTAATAATCATCATCTGTACCACCTTCAAACTCGCTTCCACCAAATTCGTCATCATCTTCCGACTGGAAATCGTTTTCTAAATCGTTCAAATAGACAGCATCTACTGCCTCCTCTACGGTTGGCAAAATGGTTAAATCTTCAATTTTAGCGGCATCCAATTGGTCGATAATCTCATCGTTTTTAGTAACGATCACCAACAGACCCAATTCATTTGCACAAATTTTATGTGCTTTTCTGATTACAGAAACGCCATATCCGTCGAGGGTATCAACTGAGGCAAAATCAACAATCATATTCGTATAATCTATACGAAACAAATTACGAACGAGTTTTTCAAAGTCCTCGTAGTTTTCCTGCGTCAATGCAGTATCCTTGATTGAAATGAGCGCATATTGCTCATTTTTTTCAACTTTAAATTCCATAAGTTAGAAATTAAGGAGTTTCACATAGCTATGCTGGTTAAACATAGATACCCGAAACAGATTAAGAGCTTTATACTATTGTTGGTTCAAAAAATTGGTTACGTTATTTTCCACTCGTGCAAGTACATCATCCGATTCGTCTTTCACGAAAGTCATCCCAGTAACTTTTTCAAAAAGTTCGATGTAACGTTCAGAAATTTGGGTTACCCATTCATCCGACATTTCAGGTACTTGTTGTCCATCTTTTCCTTGGAAACCATTAGCGATAAGCCATTCTCTCACAAACTCTTTAGAAAGCTGTTTCTGGGGTTCACCAGCTGCCTGACGTTCAGCATAGCCCTCTGCATAGAAATAACGAGAAGAATCTGGCGTATGAATTTCGTCAATCAAGGTGATTTGACCATTCACTTTACCAAATTCGTATTTTGTATCCACCAAAATCAAGCCTTGTTGAGCAGCCATTTCAGTACCACTCGCAAAAAGAGCAAGCGTGTATTTCTCCAGTTCTACATATTCAGCTTCCGAAACTAAACCTTGCTTTAAGATTTCTTCACGAGAAATATCTTCATCGTGTCCTTCGTGAGCTTTGGTTGTAGGGGTGATAATTGGTTGAGGTAACTTGTCATTTTCCTTCAATCCTTCTGGTAGTGTTACGCCACAAAGCAAGCGACCTCCCGCTTTGTAAGTACGCCAAGCATGACCAGCAAGGTATCCTCTAACAACCATTTCTACAGGATAAGTTTCGCATTTTAATCCAACGCTAACATTAGGGTCTGGCACAGCGACTAACCAGTTGGGAACAATTTCTTTCGTTGCTGTTAAGAAATGGGCAGCAATTTGATTCAAGACTTGTCCTTTGTAAGGGATAGCACGAGGCAAAACCACATCAAAAGCCGAAATTCGGTCAGATGCCACCATGACTAACAAATTCTCAAACGAATATACATCACGTACCTTTCCTTTATAGAAATTAGTTTGATTCGGGAAATTAAATTGGGTGTCTTTTATTATGTTCATTGTTGTAGCTCTCAACCCCATAGAGAGAGCATAAAGGTAAAGTTCCCCTTGGGGCTGAGGGGATGTTGTTACATTCTTTCTATCACAATGGCCGACGCACCACCTCCGCCATTACACACAGCAGCGGCACCGACACGGCCTCCTTTTTGTTTTAAGACATTAATCAAGGTAGTAACAATTCGAGAGCCCGACGACCCTAATGGATGTCCTAACGCTACCGCACCACCAAATACATTTACTTTACTATGCGGAATATCCAACATTTTTTCAAAGGCTAGTGGCACCACGGCAAATGCTTCGTTTACCTCGAAATAATCAACTTCTTCTTTAATGAACCCTGCCATTTTCAAGGCTTTAGGCATCGCCAATACAGGAGCGGTAGCAAACCATTCAGGTTCTTGTTCTGCATCTGCAAAACCTACAATTTTTGCTAATGGCTTAATTCCTAATTTATTAGCTTTTTTAGCTGACATTAAGATCAATGCCGAGGCACCATCACTTAAATTAGAAGAGTTCGCTGCTGTGACAGTACCTCTTTTTTCGAAAGCAGGCTTTAAGTTAGCTACTTTATCTACTTTAAGATTTTTATATTCTTCGTCCTCGTGAACAGTTACGGAACCTTTTTTTGTTTGAACTTCTACTGGAATTATTTCATCATCAAAGAACCCATCTTCTGTAGCATATTCAGCTCTTTTATAAGAGTCAATAGCAAATTTATCTTGATCTTCACGAGATATGCCATATTTACGAGCTGTACGGTCAGCAAAAACGCCCATTGGTAAATTATCAAAAGCATCATGCAAACCATCTTTTTCGATTCCATCTACTAAAGCTGCAGAACCATATTTATATCCAAAGCGAGCATTGGGTACGTAAAAAGGAGTATTAGACATACTTTCCATACCACCAGCAACTACTACATCCGCCAAGCCAAGCATAATACTTTGTGCAGCCAACATAATTGCTTTTGCTCCCGATGCACACACTTTGTTGATGGTCGTACAACGAGTGGCAACAGGCAAACCTGCACCTAGTGCAGCAATACGAGCAGGGCCTTGTCCTACATTTGCAGACAGCACATTACCCATATATACTTCGTCAACTAATTCAGGTTTTAGACCAATTTTTTCAATAGCACCTTTAATGGCAATACTTCCAAGCTGAGTGGCTGATAGACTAGACAATACTCCTCCCGAATTTCCAATCGGAGTTCTTACAGCCGACACGATATAAACTTCATTTTGCATATTTGATACTTTGGGTGGTTAATTTTAA
>JACCDQ011111472.1_pt1 | contig 11329 bp, 10 predicted proteins | sample 7446031 | NCBI WGS metagenome assembly JACCDQ01 (sample SAMN15323442, study PRJNA562643) | freshwater metagenome | isolation source: river surface water | place: USA:Blue River Watershed | collected 2017-08-17
CAATGGTAATCGTATCCGATGCCAAAGGCGATCCCGTTGGCAATGAATCTGTGCCAGCTTTGTATACATTACAAATGGTTCTGATTTTTTTTGCAGGACCAGAAGTAGGTAATATCGCAAATCCATAAAAACGAAATCCACTGACCGTTACTTCGCCAGGAGCAGAAAAAAACTGACCCAAAGCAGATCCTTTTTTTACAGTTACACTGTTGTACCCTGAAGCTCCCATTGAAGGATAGGTAAGTGTATCAGAAGAACAATTCACAGGGTTTGAAGCACTGCGGTTCAGATTCTTTTTAACTGGTGCTGGCACAGATCCTGTGATCTTAAATCCAGGATCAACCAATTGAGCCCTAACCTGCGTAGCAAACAAAGTTAAAACCAATAAAAACAGTAGATTTTTTCTCATATACGTTTTCCTTTTACTTGTAAATTAAGGAATTAAAAGCGATGATTCCAATTTTTTAAACACCATTAAACGTATAATATGATACTTGGATGATGTTTATTGTTATTTTTGCTCCTACAAACTAGCAATAATTACCATGGCAAACCAAATATTATCAGGTAAGAAAGGCATCATCTTTGGCGCTTTAAACGAACAATCTATCGCTTGGAAAGTGGCCGAAGCTTGCGTAGCAGAAGGTGCTTCTATCGTATTAACCAATGCTCCAGTGGCAGCCCGCGTAGGCCAAACTGAAGAACTGGCTAAAAAATTAAATGCACCTTTAATCTATGCCGACGTTACCAAAATGGAAGACCTTGAAAATTTGGTTACCGGCGCAACGGAAGCTTTAGGCGGCCAATTAGATTTTGTTCTTCACAGCGTTGGCATGAGCTTAAACGTACGTAAGAAAATCCCTTACACCGAACTTAACTACGATTTCATGCATACAACTTTGGATATCTCTGCCATGAGTTTCCACCGCCTTATGCAAGTATTGTGGAACAAAGATGCCATGAAAGAATGGGGCAGTATCGTAGCATTAACCTACATCGCCGCGCAAAGAACTTTCCCAGATTATTCTGAAATGGCCGAGGCAAAAGCTTTGCTCGAAAGTTTTGCACGTAGCTTCGGTTACCACTACGGAAAACACAAAAAAGTAAGGGTTAATACCATTTCTCAAAGTCCTACCATGACAACCGCAGGCAGCGGAGTGGGTGGATTCGACGCTTTCTTCAACTATGCCGATGTGATGAGCCCATTGGGCAACGCTTCTGCTCAAAGTTGCGCTGATTATTGCGTAAGCTTATTCAGCGATTATACCAAAATGGTAACCATGCAAAACCTTTTCCACGATGGCGGTTTCTCTTACACGGGTATCGCTTCCGATTTAATGGAAAACTTCAAAAACAACGGTTAAATTTTCTGGCGATGCAATGCTAAGCATCCCACAACAAATAAAATCCTTTAAGGTGCAAGGCGGGACACATTCCAAGTTCCGCCTTCATTTTTTTCAAAAAATGCACGGTCGTGAACCCTTCCTGGTCTACCCTGCCAAAACTCCACTGCATCCGCTTCAATCTCATAACCTCCCCAATGCTTTGGCCGCTGCAATTCAGCATCCTCCTTGGCCAACAATTCCTCCATAGCCGCATCCAATATTTCTCTGCTTCCAATCTTTTCACTTTGGGGCGATACCACAGCTCCCGCCTGACTTATCCGCGGTCTGGAGTAAAAATATACATCACTATCCTCTTCCCTAATCTTCCTTACCCTGCCCTCAATTCTCACCTGTCTCTCTAATTCCGCCCAATAAAACACAACAGCAACTTGCTGATTATCTTCAATTTCTCTTCCTTTTCTGCTTTTGTAGTTGGTAAAAAAAACAATGCCCTTCTCCGTGATTTCTTTCAACAAAACAATTCGTACCGATGGCGCGCCCGAAGGTGAAACCGTAGCCAACGCCATCGCATTTACCTCCAAAACTTCACTTTTTACCGCTTCATCAAACCACTTCTGAAAAACTACAATGGGATTATCGCCCAATTCCTTAGGCTCCAATACCCCTTTGGTATACTCCTTTCGAATATCTGCAATGTTCTTCTCCAACATCTCTAAATCTCCCTTATCGGCGCATCATATTCCCCATTCCAGGCATTTGTGGCAACCTGCCACCCTTGTTACTCATCATCTTCATCATCTTCCGCATCTGCTCAAACTGCGTTAACAACTTATTCAACTCCTGGATGTTTCTTCCACTTCCACGTACAATTCTTTGCTTTCTGCTGTTATTCAAAATCTCTGGCCTTGAACGCTCTTGAGGTGTCATACTTTGAATCAAAGCCTCAATTCCCTTAAATGCATCTTCATTGATGTCCAAATCTTTAATCTGACTGCCAACACCAGGTAACATTCCCAACAAATCCTTGATGTTTCCCATCTTCTTGATTTGCTGTAACTGTCCCAAAAAGTCTTCCAAATCAAATTTGTTTTTGGCAATTTTCTTCGATAATCGCTCAGCTTCCTCCTCGTCGTATACAGCTTGCGCCCTTTCAACCAAAGAAACCACGTCGCCCATACCCAAAATTCTACCAGCCATACGATCCGGATAGAACACATCCAATGCATCCATCTTTTCACCCATACTCGCAAATTTGATGGGTTTATTCACCACACGCTTGATACTCAATGCCGCACCACCACGTGTATCACCATCCAACTTGGTTAAAACAACACCCGTGAAATCCAATACATCGTTGAAGGCTTTGGCCGTATTCACCGCATCTTGGCCCGTCATAGAATCAACAACAAACAAAATTTCTGCAGGCCTTAACGCCGATTTCAATCGAGAAATTTCATTCATCATCTCCTGGTCTATCGCAATCCTACCCGCCGTATCCACAATCACCACGTTGTGGTTGTGTTGCTTCGCATACTTGATCGCATTCTCAGCAATCGCAATGGGGTCATTATTGCCCTCCTCGTTGTATACTTTTACCGCTGTTTGCTCTCCCAATACTTCCAACTGTTTTCTAGCAGCCGGGCGATAAACGTCGCCAGCTACCAACAATGGATTTCTGCCTATCGATTGCAAATGTTTACCGAGTTTTCCAGAAAAAGTAGTTTTACCAGAACCTTGTAAACCCGCAATCAATATAATCGCCGGATTACCAGATAGCTGCAAATCACTCTTCGTGCCACCCAATAATTCAACCAATTCATCGTTAACGATTTTGGTAAGCATCTGGCCTGGAGAAACCGATTTTAAAACGTCCTCCCCTTTGGCTTTTTCCAAAATCTCATCTGTAAAATCCTTCGCTACCTTGAAGTTAACGTCGGCCGCAATTAACGCCCTACGAATTTCCTTCACCGTTTCGGCAACGTTTAATTCATTGATTCTTCCTTGCCCTTTTAGGTTCTGAAACGCTTTCTCTAACCGATTCTGCAGATTTTCAAACATGAACGCAAAAATACAACGCAACCCGCAAAATTTGGTTAATAATTATACTGCTTATATTTGCTGTGAGGAAACATCTCAAATACGCCGTTTATTTGTCTCTAGTATTAGGCTTTTTAATGGCCTTTCAATCTTGCGGAAATAAGAAAACAACTGCTTTAGAAAAAGCATACAATATGGCAGTTGAGGCCAAAGATTATACCACTGCAACCCAATTGCTTACACAATGGGTTTGTACCGATACTACCATTTCCAATTGGGCTTACGACTCTTTAAGTTACTACCATTATTTTTACAATGCGTCCAACCCCAACGTTGTGCGTGATCCAAAAACTGCCATGTTTTACACCGATAAAGGTTTAAAATACAATCCAAAAAGCAATAACTTAAGAGAATTAAAAGCCAAATTGTTACTTGAACAAGGCAAAGACACAGCCTCACTTGTACTTTTTAGAGACCTGTGGCAAGATACCAAAGAAAATACCTATTGGTGGGATATGTGCTTTGTTGAAATGGCCAGAGGAAATATCCTAGCCGCAGATTCTATGATCACCTTGGCACTCGAAAACCCTTCCGCTTCAAAGGGCGAAGTACGCATGGAACACATCCAAGCTCGTGTAAAAGAATCTGTGCCTTCTAAAGCCGCCTATATTTACTTACAAGCACTTATCTTCCAATCAAAAAATGATATCATGGGTGCGGCAACAGCTTATCAAGCAGCCTTAAAAATATTCCCAAACTTCTATGCTGCCCGGCAAGGCATTATCGACCTACAACGCATGGTAAGTCAACAGCGTAGATAAATTATTGCCCGTTTCCGTCTACCAAAACACGTTTTAAATGGAATTCATCCTTCAAAACATGGTAGGCCATCTCGCAATAGTAACTCAAACCGTCAATAATATCATTCAGTGATTCTGGCTGAAACTGCGACCCCGCACAACGGTAAGAAATTACCACAACGTTGTCCTTGGCATTGAATGAAAACTTGGCCGAAATCAAATTCAAATTCACCGTTAATAATTCCTCAAAAAACTGCTCTCGCTGCAATGTTGGTGCGTAGCAAAATGGCAATGTTACCTGAAAAATTGATCTGTCTTTTTCAAAGATAAAATAATTCCATGGCGATGATTGATCATCAATCCATGCATCAATATAAATGGGCGTTTCATTGCGAAGCATCAACCACTGACCATCATCGCCACTTCTGGCATCCTCTGGGTTTACCCCCGTTTTTTGAATCCCGGTTTCAACTACTGAAATTAAATCTTGAATGTTCATCTTGGAAGCACAAAGTTCTATAAAAAGTTGCAGCTTACTCCCGGAAATTGTAAAATCTTCACAAATTCAAATTCTCAACCCCCTACTTCTGTTTTTTCTTTCCTATATTGCGACCACTTGAATAAGTGTTAGATTGACAATAAGACATTCCATGAAAACCAGAATTATATCGCCCGTAATTGCCGTTACTGCTTTGCTTTTTACACAATGTGGATTGAAAAAAACACCAAAGTTTGAACCCAATACCCCAGTAATTGTTGAAAAAGAGGAAGATGTGAACGGCTATTCTAGCAGTCCTCCGCCACCAGATTTCGATAAAGCCACCACAGTACAGGATCCTGTTTCGGCAGATAATGACCCAACAAATCATACTGTTGTTAATTGGGCCAAAAGTGCAGTAATTTATGAAGTAAACACACGTCAATATACCCAAGAAGGGACTTTCAATGCCTTTGCAGAACACTTACCTCGTTTGAAAAACTTGGGCGTGGATGTTCTTTGGTTTATGCCCATCCAACCCATTGGCGTAAAAAACCGCAAAGGAGAATTGGGAAGTTATTATAGCATCAGCAATTATACCGGTGTTAATACTGAATACGGCAATATTGAAGATTTTAAAGCCATCATCAAAACCGCCCACCAAATGGGTATGAAAGTGATATTGGACTGGGTTGGAAACCATACCGCTTGGGATCATCCATGGATCCAAGAACATCCAAATTGGTACGTTCACAACGATTCTGGAAAAATTGTTACACCTTGGGATTGGACCGATGTTGCACAATTGGATTATTCAAACAAAGAATTAAGAGCCGCAATGATCGAACAAATGCGTTATTGGTTGGATCTTGGCCTTGATGGTTTCCGTTGCGATGTGAGTTTCTTGGTGCCTGTAAGTTTTTGGAATGAGGCTAGAGAATCACTTACCCATTTTGGTAATGTCAAGGTAATATCAAACGGAACCGAAGAAACCAGAGACATTTTCATGCTTGCGGAAATGGAATGGAATACCGATAAAGAAGCCAACCCCGCCAAGTACATGTACCAAGCTTTCGATGCATATTATGCTTGGACCTTCCACGGCAAGGCGGCGGAATTGGCTAAAGGTAAAATTGATGCCAAAACTTTCTTAGAAATTACCACAGAAATGCGTCAAAGATTCCCCCACAATTCCATGCCAATGACCTTCATTACCAACCACGATGAAAACTCTTGGAATGGTACAGTAAATGAAAAATTTGGCGATAAATGGAAGTTGTTCAGCGCCTTGTGTTATACCTACCCCAACGGCATTCCCATGATCTATTCCGGCGAAGAAGCCAATAACCCAAAGCGATTGGAATTCTTTAAAAAAGATCCCATCAAATGGGGCGATACATCAAGATTTGCTTGGTACAGATTCATGAACAACTTGAAAGAAACCCATCCGGCATTACACAGTTCTGTAAGTAGCAGCCGCGTAGTTACATCGCCCATGAAACCCGCCGAAGGCATGAGTGCTGGAATGTACATTTATACCCTTACAGATGAATACACCAAAAAGTCGATCACTGTTGTAGCTAACTTGAGCGATGAAGCGGGTCCGATTGATCTAACGCGTTTGGAAGGTTTTCAAAACTTAACCACCAAAAATATTGCTACGGGAGAAAAATTTATCTTAGATTCAAAAAGCACCAACTTAAACTCCATTCAAATGAACCCTTGGGGCTTTTTTATTCTTAATCACTAATACACTAAAAATCACCAATTATGAGCAATCAAAAGCCAAAATTATCGATATTCCAAATCATCAACATGAGCATCGGGTTCATGGGGATTCAATTTGGTTGGGGCTTGCAAATGGCCAATATGAGTTCCATTTATCAGTTCCTCGATGCCGAACCGGATAAAATACCTTTGCTTTGGTTGGCTGCCCCGCTAACTGGCTTGATTGTTCAACCCATTATTGGTTACATTTCCGATAGAACTTGGCATCCAACCTGGGGTCGCCGTCGTCCATTTTTCTTAATCGGGGCCATTTTAAGTTCCATAGCCCTTATCCTAATGCCCAACTGTTCCGAATTATGGATGGCAGCGGGATTGTTATGGATTTTGGATTCGTCAATCAACATTTCCATGGAACCATTCCGTGCATTTGTAGCCGATAAATTGCCTGAAGAGCAACGCGATTTAGGTTTTTCCATGCAAAGTATGTTTATCGGTGCCGGCAGTGTTATTGCCAGTGCCTTGCCATGGATGCTAACCAATTGGTTTCATATTAGCAATGAAGCAGCCGATGATGGCGCCATTCCTTACAACGTAAAGATCAGTTTTTACATTGGTGCAGCGGCATTTTTAGGATTGGTGCTATATACCGTATTAACAACCAAAGAATACCCGCCAACAGAAATCCCCGATAGAACCAAAGTAAATGAAAGCAAAAAAGGATTTGGTGCCGGTGTTGTAGAAATTACCCATGCCATCACCCATATGCCAAAAAGAATGAAACAACTCGCTTTGGTTCAATTTCTTACCTGGCCAGGATTGTTTTTAATGTGGTTTTTCTATTCCCCATCCGTAGGAAAAGTAATGTTCCATGGATCGCCCAACGGAACGGAAATCATTCATCCTCAAATCAGCATTACTTCCAATGAAGCAGATTCGGCTAACAGAGTAGATACCCTAAAAAATGCGAACAAATATTCCTTTGCTTTGAACTGGAAAAAGGATCCCTTGGCTGATAATTACATCATCCAATACACCCAAGATACCAATACCATTGGAATCAACGGTGAAAGTAGAAAAGTGCAATACATTTCCATGGATACCGTAGCCGCAACTGAGCTGAGTTATGTGGCCAACATGGCCCCCGATTCTGCTAAAAAAATCATGCAAATGGTGGTGCTAAGCAACCGCGTAAATGCCAAAAAGGCATTTGGAAAAGGTATTGAATTTGCCGGTTTAACCTTCAGTTTTCAAAACCTCATTACCTTCCTTTTTGCGCTAGCACTTCCCTTCTTGGCGCGCAAATTCACCAACAGAATTACCCACATGATTTGTTTGGCCATTGGCGGTATTTCCTTACTTTCATTCGGTTGGGTTTCGCAAAGTGAAACGCCCCAAATGCTGTTTTTGGTAATGGCCGGTGTAGGTATCGCTTGGAGTTCCATTGTAAGTATGCCCTACAGTATGCTCAGCGGAATCATCCCCGAAAACAAAATTGGAATTTACATGGGTATCTTCAACTTCTTTATTGTTTTGCCAGAAATCATCGCCTCTCTTTTCTTCGGAAAAGTGATGAAATATTTGCTCAACAACAACGAAGTGCATGCCGTAATGGTAGGCGGTGGGTTGCTACTAATCGCTTCACTATTGTGCCTTAGAATCGGTAAAGCGGAGAAGTCATAGGGCGATACACGATAAACCCCACCCATCCATTTGAACAAACGAGTTGCTCGGTTTTACCAAACCCACGCAACTGATTTACCCCAAATTATTGGGTTTCTCCCTTGCGATCCTTGCTGAAAAAGTACAACATCGCCCCAGCAACTAAGGTGGATAATCCATATAAACTCTCTTCGGTTTTGTCCTGAATAAAGAACATCGCTACCAAAAAGGTTGTTACCAAAAACAAAATTGGCGTAACCGGATATCCCCAAGCTTTGTAACCCTCCGGTTTGCCTTCTTTGATACGCAAAATGATCATACCCAAAACCGTTAACATGGTAAACAAACTCAACGTAAATGCAATGTAGTAAATCAGTTGCGGAAAGTCCATCACAAACAACAATATCAATGTAATTACCAATTGAACCACAATCGCCCGTCGTGGATTCCCGTCTTCCTGTCGCTTTGCCAACGGATGAAACATCGGAATGGCTTCAAACATTTTGGCCAAAACACGAGGACCCGCAAACACCATGCTGCTGATTGTGGAAACCAGTAACAAGCTGATAATTCCGCCCATCAAACCACCAATTTTATCGCCCAATAAACTTCGCGCCGCAACCAAACCCACTTCTTTTTTACCTACCAACGTCTCCACAGGTGAAGATTTTAAAAACACGATATTCAACAAGATATACAGCACCGTTACGGTTAGTGTGCCAATGATGATACTCCTTGAGAGGTTCTTTTCCGGCGATTGAATCGTACCAGCTATGTAGGTGCTTGCATTCCAGCCCGAATAAGCGAAACTCACCCAAATCAGACTGATGGCAAAGGACTGTGTTAGCCAAGAAGGCTGCCACCAAGGCAAATTTTCTGTACCGCTTCCATCGCCAAACAACTCTTTTATTCCCAATTGCGATGGCATTAAATCTACTGGCTGCGACCCCCACATAAAACCAGCACCGATAAACAAAATGATGATGCTGATTTTTAATACCGTTGAGCCTTTTTGAAAATCAATTCCCAACCGGGAATTCCACCAGTGAATGGCGTAAACCAGTAAGATAATTATCACTGCCAGGATGGTTTCATGCACCTCGGGTAACACGCCATGTACATAAGCACTTAAGGCCAATGCCGCACCGGCAATAGGCGCCGCAAATCCAACCGTAGCGCTAACAAAACCCGCCATAAATCCCACAATGGGATGGTAAATCTTGGATAAAAAATAATATTCGCCGCCATCTTCAGGAAAACGCGTGGCCAATTCTGCGTAACAAACTGCGCCAAAAAAGGCCAACAATCCGCCCGTTAGCCAGATCATCGCAATGCCAAAACCCGATTGAATGCCAAATAATTGGTAACCCAAACTGGTAAAAACACCAGTGCCTATCATATTGGCAACCACAATGCTGATGGCGCCAAATAAATCAACGTTTCGCTTTTTATGAGAATGGCTCATTGGAGAAATTTTGCATCGCAAAGATGCACAAAGAAACCCGTAGGCAAAAACCCAATAACAAGGCTTTGCTCATGATTGTGTAATTTTGTGGCTATGAGTCTTGAACTGCAAGCCCCGAATCACCCATTTTTCACCGTAGATATTCATACCCATATCATCCCCGAACACATTCCCAATTGGGCAAAAAAGTTCGGCTACGGCGAGTTTATTTGGTTGGATCACCACAAACCTTGCTGCGCCAAGATGATGCTCGACAAAGCGTTCTTCCGCGAAATTGAAGACAATTGTTGGTCGCCCGAACAACGAATCCACGAATGCAATCACCACCATGTAGATGTTCAAGTGCTAAGCACCATCCCGGTGATGTTCAGCTATTGGGCTGAGCCTAAGCATACCTTGGATATTGCCATGTTCCTAAATGATCATATTGCCCAAGTAGTTGAAAAATATCCTACCCGCTTTGTAGGATTGGGAACTTTGCCAATGCAACATACCGAATTGGCAATCAAAGAATTAGAGCGTTGTAAGCAAATAGGATTAAAAGGCATTCAAATTGGTTCTCACATTAACCACATGAACCTCAACGACCCAAGTTTGTTCCCCATATTTGAAGCCATGGAACGCTTGGATATGGCCTTGTTTGTTCACCCTTGGTGGTACAGTGCAAAAACCAAAATGCCCGATTATTGGTTGCCCTGGTTGGTGGGAATGCCAGCAGAAACTTCATTGGCTATTTGTTCGATGATTTTTGGTGGCGTATTGGAAAAACTTCCCAACTTAAGGGTCGCTTTTGCCCATGGTGGCGGCGCTTTCCCTGCAACTTTTGGCAGAATTGAACACGGTTGGAAAGCCAGACCCGATTTGGTTGCGGTGCATAACGACCAAAATCCAAGCAAGTATTTGGGCCAATTCTGGTTAGATTCATTGGTTCACGACCCCAAAATGCTGCGATTCATCGCTGATATGGTGGGCGTAAACCGCGTTACGTTGGGTACCGATTATCCTTTCCCACTGGGCGAAGATGTACCCGGTGAATTGATCAAATCTTGCGATTTTACCGATATCGAAAAGGCTACCATGCTGGGTGATTCCGCTTTGCAATGGTTGAAAATGGACAAATCGTTGTTCATTTAAACCTTTGAGCTCCCTTTGATCTCGGCAAAATCTGAGTCAGTTCTTCTCGCTTCTAGCCATTATTGAAATTCATCCATAATGGATTCAATTTGCGCATATTCATAGCCCTTACCCATCAAGAATCGCTGCAATTTTCCGCGTTTTTCATACGCCGAATTCGCTTTAATCGTTGGCCATTTTTTCAAGGCGATATCCTTTAGCTTTTGGGAATAAGCAGCTTGATCAAATTCACCTAAAATCTTAGAAATGAGTTTCTCACCAATGGAATGCGTGCGTAAACCTTGCTTAATTTTATTCACACCCCAACCCTTCATCGCAAATTTCCCTTTCACATAGGCCCTTACAAAACGCTCCTCGTTGAGGAAATTTGCCCGAATCAACTCTACCATTAATTCATCTACATCGCCATAAGGCAATCCGTATTCAAGCAATCGCCGCTTCACCTCCCACTGACTTCTTTCTTGGTAAGCACAGAAACGCTCAATCTTTTTCCTTGCCTCCGCAATGCCTATTTGCTTCTTAAACTTTGGCGTTTCCATGGGATTTAATTTTTATTGGCTGAAACCAAAGGTCAAAATTACCTTTTTAGGCAAGAATCTGTCGGGATTTTTTGCAATTTCTCCCTCAATTTTAGGATTTTATGCAAAAAATCTGACAAAATTTCAGCGCGTGGCAGTTGGTA
>JACCDQ011589267.1_pt1 | contig 11329 bp, 10 predicted proteins | sample 7446031 | NCBI WGS metagenome assembly JACCDQ01 (sample SAMN15323442, study PRJNA562643) | freshwater metagenome | isolation source: river surface water | place: USA:Blue River Watershed | collected 2017-08-17
CTACAGTAGAAATTTCTTCTTTACCTACGCCTATTGCCATCGAACTCAAATGTATTGCCACTATTGAATCTTAAAACATGAGCGCATTTATCATCCGTATTATTCTTGCTGTTGTAGCTACCTTCTTTAATGTTTATCTGTTTGTTTCAGGCCATTGGGGTTGGGGAATCACCTTTATTTTCATCACAGCCTTAATCATTCTTTCATTCTTCAGAAATGAAAATATGATTTTAGCACTCAACCAAATGCGTGTGGGCAATCAAGATAAAGCAAAGGCCTACATCAACAAAATTACTCATCCTCAGTTTTTGCCGCGCAAGCAGCACGCTTATGTGCTATACCTCAGAGCAGTGCTTGGTGCCCAAGAATTGGGTTTTGCCAACGCCGAACAATTGTTGCGTAAGGCTTTGGGGCTTGGTCTCAGAACCAACGAAGACAACGCCGTAGCACGCATGCACCTTGCTGGTATTTGTGCACAAACAGGGCGTCGTCAGGAAGCCTTAACACTTTTAGCTGAAGCCAAAAAACACGATAAAAACGGTATGCTCCGCGATCAAATCAAAATGTTGCAACAACAATTGCAAGCTGCACCGTCAAAAAATCAAATGCGCATGGCCCAAATGATGGGTGGACGTAAGAAAACGCCAAAAATGCGCTAATATGTCAGATAAAAAGCGCACCGTTGCGCCTTCTTGGCCCGATTACCAATTACTCGATGCAGGTGGCGGCAAAAAACTAGAACGTTGGGGTAAAATCATTACCATTCGACCAGACATCCAGGCTTATTTTCATTCAGGCAAACCCTTCACAGAATGGCGAGCTATGGCCCACTGGGAATTCGTAGAAGTTCCAGGAAAAAATGGCCGTTGGAAAGCGCTCAAAACCGATGCGCCCACAGAATGGGTGATTAGTTTTGGCAGGCTCAAATTCGTACTCGGGACTTCCACCTTTAAACATGTTGGACTCTTCCCAGAACAAGCAATTAACTGGAACCACATTGACAAGTATGTCAAATCAGAAGATAAATTCCTAAACCTCTTTGCTTACACCGGTGCAGCAAGCTGCATGGCAAGGCTTAAGGGTGCAGATACTTTTCATATAGATTCGTCAAAGTCCATTTTAAATTGGGCAAAACTCAATATGGATGAAAGTCGTTTACTGAATATCCATTGGGTACTCGAGGACGCACTCAAATTTGCCGAAAGAGAAGCCAGACGCGGCAAAAAATATGACTACATCCTGATGGACCCACCTGCTTGGGGCAATGGTGTCAAAGGAGAAAAATGGAAACTCGAGGATAAAATCGATCAGTTGTTTGCAGCTTGTGCCGAAATTCTCGAACCTGGTGGCCGCCTCACCCTAAACACCTACTCTCCATCCATTGAGGCAAAACTGCTCACTGAACTCGCAGAAATGTACTTTCCAGGCCGAGCCGTAGACCAATCTGAACTTTACTTAGAAAGCCAGACAGAGAAGTCCTTGTATTGTGGCGAATTAGTGCGTATTCACCCGCAAGACCTAGAGTAAGTCATTGGCTAAATTTGCCAGTTCCGAACGCTCCCCTTTTTCGAGCCTCACGTTTGCAAATAAAGGTTGCCCTTGAAGTCTGTCAATTAAATAGGCCAAACCATTACTGTTTTCATCCAAATAAGGCGTATCAATCTGATGCACATCTCCGGTAAATACAATTTTGGTGTTCTCTCCTGCCCTTGTAATGATGGTTTTGACCTCATGCGGGGTTAAGTTCTGCGCCTCATCAATGATGAACATAATGTTGCTCAGGCTTCGGCCTCTGATAAATGCCAGTGGTGTAATGACAATGCGTTTGGTTTGCTCCATCTCTAAAATGGCCTTGTATTTCTTCTCATTTTCGCCAAACTGGGACTTGATAAACTTGAGGTTATCCCAAAGTGGCTCCATGTATGGGCCAATTTTATCATCAGCATCGCCAGGCAAAAAACCAATTTCTTTGTTAGAAAGTGGCACTAAGGGCCTGGCCAAAATAACCTGATTGAACTTTTTGTTTTGTTCCAACGCAGAGGCAAGTGCTAAGAGCGTTTTTCCAGTACCCGCTACTCCTTGCATCGCGACAAGTTTTACATCTGGATTAAGCAAAGCATGAAAAGCAAAGGCCTGCTCTGCATTTTTAGGCTTGATGCCGTAAACAAATTCTTTTTCGATGCGCTCGATGCAATCGGTATGATGGTTGTAAAAAGCCAAAGATGAGGTTTTGCCATTCTTTAAAATGTAATACCCATTGATTGCTTTTTTTGCGCCTAGTAAGCCGTTTTCTTCAATGCTGCCTCGGGTAAATATTTCTCGAATCACTTCTGAATCAATGCCATCGATGCCATATTTACCGGCCGTTTCAATCTCTTGCGCATTAACTTTGCCTGTTTCATAATCTTCGGCAACCACACCAAGTGCCTTGGCCTTGATGCGCAAATTGATGTCCTTGGTGACTAAAACAACTATTCGTTTAGGTTCGGCCTCCATCAAATTTAAAGCTGCATTGATGATTTTGTGGTCATTTTTGCCCATGGCATAAACCTTCTCAGCATTCATTCCAGAAGGCTGCTCATCCATCACTACTTTGAATTTACCAAGTGTTTTACCTAGCGTAATCCATTCTTGTAAAGACCCGCTACCTGAAAGTTTGTCGATAAAGCGAATGACTTCTCTGGCTGAAAAATTCTTGGTGTCGTTTCCAATTTTAAATTTATCGAGCTCTTCAAGAACGGTAATAGGAATGGCTACATAATGCTCTTTAAAATTGACAATTGCATCGAAGTCGTGTAGCAAGACAGAAGTGTCGAGCACAAAGATTTTTTCCTTTTTTCGCATCCGCTTTTTTGTTTGAATATACTTTTTTTTCTGTTTGAAAAACAAGTTGCGGTGAAATTAAGGCTGCTGTGTGTTGTGAATGTTAGTTTTTGGTTAACAAGGGTTTAAGTGCTTGTTTAAGATCTGGGTATTTAAAGGAAAAACCTGTTTGAAGCAATTTTTGGTTGCTGGCTTTGAGATCAGTCAATACAAGAAAAGCGCGCTCGCCAAGCAATAATTTTAATGCAAAAGCAGGTACTTTTGGTGCCCAAAGTGGTTTGCGCAGAAGCTGAGCAATGTGCTGAGTTAATTCTAGATTACTATTGTTGGCAGCAAGTGCGTTGTAGGTTCCTTCTAATTGCTGCTCCAATGCAAATACCATGAATTCGCAAAGATCATCGATGTGAATCCAGGGGCTCATTTGCTGCCCTGAACCAAGCGCTGAACCAAAGCCTAATTCTATAGGGCGCTTCATCGCTGCCAATGCACCGCCTTGAGCCGAAAGCACCATGGCTATGCGTAAAACAGAACCCCTGACATGCTTCAATATTTCCTGATGGGCTTTCTCCCATTGCTGAACTACCGTAGATAAGAAGTCTTGTCCGTAAGGCGCACTTTCATGATAGACTACTCCTTGTTCAGCGGCATAACAATTGACACCCGAAGCACCAATGTAATAGTTCAATGCTGGTAATTTATCTAGAATTGAGGCTAAGAACTGAGCTGGTTCTACCCTTGATTTGATGAGTGTGGCTTTGCGCGAAGTGGTCCAGCGTGTAGCTCCTATATTCTCGCCACATAAATTGATGATGCACTGAACAGTAGTAAGTTTCTCAAGATCAATTTGCTTTTGACTTGGATCCCAAAAAACTTCGTGGCTTGCTTTCGGACGGCGCGTGAGCACCAATACGGTATGGCCCTTTTTTTCTAAAAGTTGCTTTAATCTTTGGCCGATTAGACCACTACCACCCGCTATGAGAACAGTGGCTGCAGGTTTTACTTGCAAGTTCCCTTCAATTCCTGAATGGCGTTGTCCTTGCTCTGTTGAATGCTCTGACACAGTTTATCTTTTGTTGCCAAGGCCTTTTTGAGTGCGAGTGTGTCTTGTTGGGTTGCCCCTCCTGACCAAATGACTGCACTCAATTCATTGACCTTATTGGCTTGTTCTAAACATGAACAATAAGCTTTGTTGTCTTGTTCGCAGGCACTAAACATTACCATTAAAAATCCTAAGAGCAGGAATGTGTATTTTTGACGCATCATCAAACAAAATTACAAATATTACGTATAGAGCTGCTATGCTTAAATTATTCTTGGTCTTTCTTTTGATTTCAATCAGCCTAGGTGCAAAAGGCCAGGAGTGTGTTTCTGTTTTTAAGCCCAAGAAACAACTGGTAGCTTCAACTTATCTGTGCGTTGATGCCATGCAAGCAGATTTACTACAACTACACAAGCACATCTTACAAACGCACCCCAACCCCACCTACTACACCTCAAATACAGCACTAATTGAGGCCTATCAGGTAGCTAAATTAGCTTGCGAAAAACCACTGACCATGTTTGACTTCATGTTGGTGGTCAATACGTATCTTAATTCTTTAAAAGATTCACATACTGGGCTCAATCCTAAAGACTTTCTGTTCCAAGTGAATGCCAATAGAAAAGTACTCCCCTTCTTCGTAACACAAATTGACGGTAAGTTTTATCTCTATGGCGGACATTCTGATAGTTTAAAGGCGGCCGATGAATTACTAGCAGTTGATCAGTACCCCATTCAAACACTTTATGAGTTAGCATATGCATTAAGCATGTGTGAAGGCGCTGCAAATGCCGCGCAACAAGAGGTGGCACTAGATTACATTGGCGTAGTATATAACCTGCTTCAAATGAGCTTAAAATCTGATAAAGAAGCACAATTTAAAGTGGTGAAGCCATCAGGGGACACCACAACCCTAAACATCGCATATGTAGCCACATGGAAGTACTTTTTATCGAGTATGACTGGGCAAACGGATGACGAAGTGAGCTACTATTTTGATGACAAAAATCGAGGGGTATTGACACTTGCATCGTTTCAGCCACTTTCCTTGCCTTTTTTTCAAAAGAAGGTCGATGAATTTTTTGCTGAAGTGGAAAAGCGCAACTGCGAAAATATTTACATCGATTTACGAGACAACCTAGGCGGCCTGCTTCGGGCAGAGGAGTACTTATTTAGTTACATCAATGTCAATAGCACCCCGGTGCAGACCAACTACCTCTATAAAAGAAGTAATTATGACAGGTTTGCCTTGCTAAGCCCTTTGCAGCAGATGCAATTTGTAAACAGGGCTAAAAATGTATATCCCAATGGGCTCATCTCCAAAGAATACGACTTTTACCGCCTGCCCAAAGGTTCATTGCACACGATTTTATACGATTACGTTCCCACTAACCAACGCAATTACACTTACAAAGGCAAATGTTCGCTGATCATGAATGGCAACTCGATGTCGGCCTCTGTATTATTTGCCGCGTGGTTCAAACATATTAAGCGAGGAGATATTATCGGGACAACCTGCATGGGCGGAATGGGCGGCACATTCGGAAACCCGGCAGCACTTACCCTGACACATTCTCAAATTAGTGTGATTGTCTCCACACTCAAATTCACCCCGCTGCATATCAAAGAAAAGGTAGTTGAGCCTATCATTCCTGATATTATTTTGAAACCTACCCTTCAAGATTTAAAAGAAAGCGTAGATCCATTTGATCGATTCTTGAAGGAGCAAGATTTTCTTAATAAAAGTAAATAGCTGTAATTACAGCGTATCGCAAAAATTTTCCGATCGTAATAAAGAGAAGTGTTTGAATCAATGGGGTTCTAAAAAGCCCGAGTGCAATGCCAATGACGTCACCGACAAAAGGGAGCCAACATAACAAGGCCATCCAACTGCCATAGCGTTGAATTTGAACTTGCCACTTAGCAATTTTCTCGGGTTTGGCACCAAATTTTCTTAACCAATTCGGGTTTCCTAAATAACCTATTCCGTAATTGAGCCAAGCGCCCATTGAATTTCCAGCAGTTGCTACAAGCAGACAAGCCATGGGTTCATAACCATAATGAAACATGGTGGTCAAGAAGATTTCTGAGGCAATTGGTAAAATGGTTGCCGCCAAAAAACTCGCTAAAAACAGGCCGATATATCCGTATTCAAAAGTCATGTGTCATAAAAAAAGCCGGTTGCCCGGCTTTTCAAAGATTGGAATAAAAGCTTAACGCTTTACAAATTTCTTTGTAAGTGTTGTTCCGTTTGATTCAATAGAAACAGTGTAAATTCCGGCAGCCCAGCTTTCAGCATTAATGCTGAGTTCATGAGAACCAGCAGCCAAAGAATTCAAGCTAGTCGTTTGCATGATTTTACCAGCAACATCAGTTACTGTATAAGAAAGGTCTGAAGCGTTTTGAAGATCAAAACGAAGTGTTGCATTGCCTTGAGTTGGATTAGGCATAATGACTGCATGGCTCAATTCATTTTGCTCAGCGACACTTAAGATTGGATCAAAGTTCATGCGAACCATTGGCGTGTTGGTTGTGTAATACCAAGTGTTGTCAGCCATATCTAGGAAGAATGAAGTTTGTGGCTCTGATTTACCTGCATTAGAAACGCGTAAACCTGCAGAATAAGAACCAGCAACAACAAGGTAAGTAGCACCAGCTGTTACATCGATATACGGTTCTAATTCCATAACTAGATTGGTGTTGAGGTTGTTGCTTTGAATGGCAAGCGGCATTGATTCTGATTCGAATACGAAATCACCAGTAGTTGGGTCAAGAGAGTAAAGTTTTACGAAAACTTCAGTTCCTACTGTTGCGCCATTGGCACCTCCTGGAAGACGAATGTTCACTGCTTTTAAAGTAGCATCTTGGAAAATATCAAAAAGGTTCCCTACTTCAAAACCATCTGTGCCATTGGTTGTGCTGCCTGCAGGTGTACCGTTGTCACGGGCATAAATAAAGTCTGTAATAGCGAAATCAACATTAGAAAGCGCATTGTTTGCTGGAATATCATCGGTAGAATCTGCTGTGATTGTACGTGTAATAGAAATATTTCCAATAGTTGCTGGTGGCGTGTAGAACGTAGCGAGTTCTAATGTAGCCGTATCTAAAGACGCAATGCTCACTGGAGCCGAAGATCCTGTCCAGGCACCATTATTAGCATTGATGTTGAGTTTAACGTTGTTTTGCGTGTTTACACCACCGTTAAATACATCAGCTGAAAAACCAATTTCAGAAACTTGCTCATCTGGAATTTGGTAGTAAGGTAAGCCTACAGCACCCCAGTAATTTCCGGTAACAGATAAATCGTTGGTTGGATTTGTAACAATTTTTACATCGTCAATGTACCATCCGTAAGTAATCCATACGTTCGGGTTGGTTGCTGAACCAGGAAAGTTTGTTGTCCATGAAAAACGGATCCAGATTGGACTTGGCGTACTTGGTAAGAAAGTAGCTAAGTTGATGATTTTTGTATCCGGATTCGCATATGCAGACCCTCCTGCAGCAGAAAGAACTGTTTTATCGAGGTTGTTTCCTACAGTTGTAAAAGTAACCCCATCTGTAGAGATTTGGATTTCTTGAAGGTCGTTGAAACGCGCTCCGTATTGTTGAAATTGAATAGACACTTGATTGTTTCCACCCAAAGCAGCGATGTCAATTGCCTGTGCAGTTGTCATGGTATAAGTTACATTCAATGCTTGTGTAGCCGCTTGTGCATCACCATTTACCAATTCAGCATTATTTCCACCTGAAGTAGAAGAAATACCATTAGCAGACCACCAACCTTCGCTGGTATTATTGATGTTCCAGCCAAATTCAGCGCCGGATTGTCCGGAGTTATCAATTGTCCAGTTCGCAGGAGTTGAAAAGTCATCTGACCAAAGGGTTACCCCTAGAATTTTTTCATCAATTGGGGCTTTAGTAAGCTCTTTTGGGGCGTTCACTAAATCTTGAAAAGTTTGCATGCGCGGTGCTTTTTGTCCAAAAGCAACGGAAGAAAGCGCACTTACAAAGAGTAAAAGTTTTTTCATTTTTAACGTATTTAGGTAATAAATATAAGGAATTCTAAGCGTCCTTCAAAAAAGGCAAATTATTACGGCCTTCAATTAAAGCATCAGCACTGATATGAACAACGTAAAGCCCTTCTTGTTCTTGGGGTGCAAGCACTTCATTTCCAAGCATATCAATGGCCTGACTGTGGCCATTATAATTCAACTGATTGGCGTCATTACCCACACGATTACATGCCAATACATAGCACTGGTTTTCGATGGCCCTAGCTTTTAAAAGGCTGTCCCAGTGCAAAATCCTTTTTGAGGGCCAATTGGCAACATATAAGAGCACATCGTAAGCGGCTTGCTCATCATTGTGTTTATTGCGACAGAGTTCCGGAAATCGCAAATCATAGCATATCTGCAAATTGATTTTCCAATCTTTGAAAGCTACAATAGTCTGATTTTTTCCTGCGGTAAAATACTGATCTTCGCCGCCCAATCCGAACGATTTTCTTTTGTCGTAGGTATTGACTTGGCCATCTGGGGAAATAAATACACCCCGATTAAATACAAATTGACCTTCTTTAATGATCAAAGAGGTGTAAATGGCACAATTTCTTGAGTAAGCAAGCTCTTTTAAAAACTGAATAGAAGCGCCTTGCATGGCTTCCGATAAGGAAATATCCATCGTAAAACCTGTCTGAAACATTTCCGGTAATAGTAATAAATCTATCTCGGACTTTTCGGCCTTAAGTAATTCAGAGATCTTTGCAAAGTTGGCTTGCTTATCTTGCCAAACCTGATCTAATTGTAAGATGCCTATTTTTAAATCTTGCATAACTTTTCAATGGCTTCTTGAAGGGTTTCATCCGTTTTCGCATAGCAGAAACGAATCAAGTTGGCATCATGTCCATTCGCATTAAAAACAGAAATGGGAATGGCAGCAACACCAAATTTTACCGTAAGCTCTTGACAGAACTCGACATCTGACTGTTTGGATATAGCTGAGTAATCAGCCACCTGAAAATAACTTCCTTCTGCAGGTAGCAAAGTAAAGCGGCTTTTTTTCAATCCTGCTTTAAATATGTCGCGCTTTTGCTGATAAAATGTTGGTAGCGTATTTACATCAACTAAGTCTAAATAGGCAGCCAAGGCGTGCTGGGCAACACTGTTTACGCAGAAAACTAAAAACTGGTGTACCTTCAAAATTTCTGTCATCAATACCTTTGGACATACTAAATAGCCAACTCTCCAGCCGGTAATATGAAAGGTCTTGCCGAAAGAAGAAACGACTATTGAGCGTTTTCGAATAGCACTTCGCTCATGGATAGACTGATGCTGCTTCTCAAACGTAATAAATTCATAAACTTCATCTGACAACAACAATAAATTTGGAAAACGCTGCATCAAACTTTCAAGCGCTAAAAAATCAGATTCTTGCCAAATTTTACCACTTGGATTGTGTGGATTATTGACAATCAACAACTTTGTTCGCTCGCTTAAATGAGCTTCAATTAAATCCCAATCAGGATCAAAAGATGCAGTCAAAGGCAATCGAATAGCTTTTGCTCCTGCAAGATGTACTGGTGCTTCATAGCAGTCGTAACTCGGATCTAAAATGACAACTTCCTCACCTGGGAAAACAAGTGCCTGAATGATTGTAAAAATTGCTTGGGTTGCACCTGCAGTGATCAAGATTTCATCTGAGTCAACCACACGTTTATATTGCCGATCTATCAAATTGGCAACTTTTTCACGCAGAGTTACAAGACCCTGAAGTGGGGCATACTGATGCGCGTTATCATGAGAAACCCTTACAAGCTGTGCTTGTAATTGCGGATCAATAGGAAAGTTCGGAAACCCTTGAGCTAGATTAATTGCACCGTGCTTTTGAGCAAGTGCAGACATCGTGGTAAAGATAGTTGTGCCTACATGAGGCAACTTAGAAGCTGACATTTTACTTCAAGCCTGAATCTCTTGTTGAAATCTTGAGTGACTTAATAATAAATTCAGTTCTACGATTCAACTGATGCTGCTCGTCTGAACAATCAGACTTCGCTTTGCGACCTTCACAAGGACAAGCTGCTTTAAGCTGTGACTCTCCATAACCTTTTGAAGTCAAACGACTCGGGTTAGAAATTCTTGCTTGAATGTAATCTGCAGCAGATTTAGCACGTCTTTCTGAAAGGCTTTGGTTGTATGCCATATTACCCTTGCAGTCAGTATGAGAACCAAGCTCAACTTCGATTTTTGGATACTTGTTCATGAAAGCTACAACCTTATCAAGCTCAACAATAGCATCCGCTCTGAGGTCTGATTTATCGAAGTCGTAATAAATAGATTTCAAACCGAGTAAAGAGGTAATCTCCATCTCTAATGAAAGTGGCTCAAGATCAAGATCAACTAAATCACGAACACTAACGACATTTGAATCTAAAACTTGGTAATCAAAGAAAACTTCTTTCGTTACATAACCTTCTTTCTCGAGGTATACTTTGTAGCGATGCTTGCTTTCAATCATGAGTGAATCACGCTTTTGAGTCAAGACACCTAAGTCATCGGTCATGGCAGTAAGTAATTCGATACCTGTTGAATCATCGACAATTCTAATTTTAACACCAGAAAGTGGTAAAAGTGTTTTCTTGTCTTTTACAACGTAATCAAGCGTTTTGTCTAGGAAACGATCACGCAATTCAAACGCAAATATATCATCTGTCTCACCTGAAGTTTGGCGATTACTTGTGAAATAACCATGCTTGTCATCTGTAAACATGATGGCTAGATCGTCATAAGCAGTATTGAATACAGAACCCATGCTTTTCACTTCAAGATTAGTTAGGCTAAATAAATCATAACCACCTTGACTGTTGTGCCCTTGAGAAGAGAAATAAAGTGTGTTCTTGTAAACAAAAGGGAAAACATCATTTTGAGCTGTATTCACCCCTCTAACCGCTTCTTTCTGGCCAAACTTGCCATTTTGGAAGGTACAACGATAGAGGTCCATTCCACCGATACCTCCTGCCATATCTGAAGCAAAATAAAGCATGTTGTTTGCTTCATCATAGAAAGGATGAGTGGTGTTGTGCTTGTCGTTGTTATAAATAAATGGCAACGGTTTAGACCACTGACCATTCTTTGTTTTCGTTGTATAGTAAATCGTTAGCTTTTCGTTTTTATCAGAACCGTAATTGTTTGTAAAAAACAAAATATCACCCGCCTTGTTGGAAGAGATTGGTCCGTCGTAAAAACAAGTATTGATGTTCATGGCCTCTCCTGTCTCTGCGCTTACTAACATTGGCGTCTTGAGTGCACAACCTTCAACCTTATAAAGGTCAGAAAAAGGTTTTTTGGCAAACTCATCCATGTCAACTTCATCGCAAGCATTGATTGCTGCAGACAACACATAGAGGTCACCTGCAAACTGACGCACTCCGAAGTCATCTTGCTTCGTATTGAAACAAGCAGGAGTTAATAA
>JACCDQ010600217.1_pt1 | contig 11328 bp, 9 predicted proteins | sample 7446031 | NCBI WGS metagenome assembly JACCDQ01 (sample SAMN15323442, study PRJNA562643) | freshwater metagenome | isolation source: river surface water | place: USA:Blue River Watershed | collected 2017-08-17
CAATTGAGCTTCACGCAGGGCTGTTTGAGTCGCTTCAATTTCCACTTGCGTAATTACGCCGTTTTTGTAGCGAGCGTTGGCCAATTTTAAGGCATATTGTGCTTGGAATACGTTCTTTTCAGACAAATCCAATTTATTTTTGGCATTGTAGTAATCGTTTTGGGCCGCTTCTAGATCACGCTTTAAACCTTGATTAACAGCATCTTGGCTGTATTTCACTTGGTCTCTACCAACTTTAGCAATCGAAGTCCCTAAAGCTCCTCTTCCGCCCGAATAAACAGGGATGGTCAATTTGATACCCAATACGGTATTCAATTTAAAATCGTCTGTAAAATCGGGTTGTTCACCATTAATACGAGGAACATACCCATTTTTAAAGCCTACTTGTCCAATGGCAGTTAAGGTTGGAGCCATGCTCAATTCTGAAATTTTAACTTCTTTTTCAGCAATCAAATCTTTTTCTCTTAATACCTTTAAATCGACATTGCTCGTTTGGGCTTGTTCTAAAGCAGTGACCGCACTTAAATCAGCTACTGGCAAATCAAAACTGGCGTTATTGGCGATTAGTGAACGTACGTCTTTCCCTGTCAAAGAAGCCAAATAGATATATTGTTTGTCTAATTGACTTTGAAGGTCGCTTAAACGAGCCTCCGCATTTTTGTAACGCACCTGAATCGACACTTGATCATAGTCTAAAGCATCGCCTTGTTTCAAACGATTGGTAATCACGGTTTCGTTATCCTTTACCAATTGCAATTGCTCTTTCTGAACCTCGATGGCTTTTTGCAAATAGACAATTCCATAGTAGAGATTAGCCACCTGATAAGCATACATCGTTTTCATGCCCTCAATACTCGTGTTTGCCACATTGCTTTCGAGCTTCGATTTTTGAATTGCTAACTCTTGCTTTCCCCAATCATGAATCACATACGAAGCTCCAATGTTCGCATTGTAGTTCATGTATGGCTGAAACTGAATGGTTGTCCCACCCAAGCTAGGCTTAGAAACAGGGTCAAGACGAGTAACACCAATTTCTGACTGTACTGTTGGTTTTAGGGCTGCTTCCTGTATTTTAGTACGGTAGTCCGCCATGTTTACATTTTGTTGTTGCTCCTTAATTTTGGGAGCATACTCAATCGCCGAACGCACCAACTGATTTAAGGTTTCGTTACTGACCTGAGCCTGAGCAAGACCACTTACTGCCGAAATGAGCGTCAGCGTAGTAATGCTTTTGATTATATTTTTTGCGAAATAATTCATGTCTTTCTTTTGTTTTTGAAAAAAATTAATGGCTATCCGCAGCGGCTTTTGCTGCAAGAGCGATTTCTTCGGCCGTCTTTTTCTTGGTTCTCAAGAAATAAAGAAGCGGTAACAAGAAAATAAAGAACACAGCCATCAATCGGAATGTATCCAAATAAGCCATTAGATAAGCCTGTTTGGTAATCGACAAATCGAGTTGCTTATAGGCCATGGTTGCCGCATTGAAGGCATCGCCCGTTTTAGCAATCATGTTGTTGGTCATTCCTGCGATACGCTCTCTAAAAAGAGGATTTACATCCGTAATATTTGCCATTAAATCCGAACGATGTTGTGCTGCTCTGGATGTTGCATAGTTGTTTGCCAACGCAATTCCAAATGCACCTCCTAGTTGACGAATCATGTTGGTTAGGGCAATTCCTGCGGGATATTCCTTAGGAGTTAAACCTGCCACTGCCTGACTAATCAGGGGTAATTGTAACAAAGCTACTCCGATTACCCGACAAGCCTGAATAGGGAAAAAATCCCAACGGTCCATGTCGGCTGTGGACATTCCACTGTAAAATCCATAGAAAATAAAAATCAGAATACCCGCCGCCATAAATGGAATTGGCGATGCCCCTTTACTCAATTGTTTTCCGATTAACGGAAAAAGGAAAACGCCAAATAACGTTGGGTACATCAAAGACAACCCTGTTTCTAAGGCAGTAAAACCATTTATTCGTTGAACTAAAACGGGATAAATAAACACCGACGTAAAGAGTCCAAAACCTGCTACCATGGTAAAGATGGTTGAGATAGCAAAGGTTTTATAACGAAATATCTTCAGATTCACAGCTGGGTGTTCGGTGGTTAATTCTTGCCAAACAAAACCCACCAAGCCGATGACTGCCATTAAACTGATAATCACGATTTCACGAGATTGAAACCAATCCTCTGATTCCCCTTTTTCTAAGACATATTGCAAAGAACCAATCCCTACCGTTAATAAGGCAATCCCCACGTAGTCAATGACAATTTCGCTTTTGTGACTGCCCTCCCCTTCTTTTTTCTCAATAAACACAAGGGTCAAAATCGTTGCAATCACACAAATGGGTAAGTTTACGTAGAAGATAGCTTCCCAACTAGCGTGTTCAATCAAATAGCCCCCGATAACAGGGCCTAAGGTTGGCCCTAGAATAATCCCCATGCCGAAAAGTCCTGAGGCAATTCCTCTATCTTTAGGGTCAAAAGCATCAAACAAAATGGCTTGTGAGGTAGATAATAACGCACCTCCGCCAATACCTTGAATAAAACGCCAGAAAACCAATTCCCACAGTCCGTCAGATGCTCCACAGAAATACGAAGAGATACCGAAAAGAATCATGGAGGTTAAGTAATAGGTTTTTCTACCGAAATACTCACCTAAAAATCCCGTCATGGGAATAATAATCACGTTGGCAATGGCATACGATGTAATAACCCAAGCAATGTCTTCGATGGTTGCTCCGAGCGAACCAGACATTTGATTAAGGGCTACATTGACAATGGTCGTATCGAGCAATTCCATGACGGCCGCCGTAATTGTCGTAATGACAATAATGGCTCTTGAAAATCCTGTTGGTGTTGCCATGATGGATAAATTAGTTAACAGGTACTGAAACTTCTAATGAAAGTCCTGCACGTAAGATGTCTTTATTTTTTGCGTAATCAAGAATTTCGATTTTAACAGGCACACGTTGAGTGACCTTTACGAAGTTTCCTGAGGCATTGTCAGGAGGCAATAACGAGGTTTTTGCTCCTGTTGACTCAGAAATTGAGGTAATTTTACCTTTCAAAATTCTGTCAGGATACGCATCTAATTTCAATTCAGCTTCTCCTCCGATGGTTAAACGTCCCACTTGAGTTTCTTTAAAATTGGCAACTACCCAAAACGCATCGTCTTGTACAATGGTCATCAAAGGTTGTCCTGCCTGGATAAATTGATTCGTTTCTACACTTTTCTTTCCGATACGTCCCGCAGAAGGAGCATATACTTTAGCGTAACTCAATTTCAATTGTTGTTGTGCAATTTTCACACGCTTAACCGCCAACGTTGCTTCTGCTTTGTGTAGAGCTGCTTGTAAAATTGGTAAACGAGATTGTGCTGCGGCTACATCCTGTTGACCTGCTTCGTATTGTGCTTGTAATACCTCATAAGCAGATTTGCTATCGTCGGCTTGCTTACGAGTAATGGCATTTTCTGCTACCAAATTGGCATCACGACCAGCATCTTTTTGAGCTTTATCTTTACGAACGGCAACGGCTCTCAAATTGGCATTAGCCGATTTAACCATCATGGCTAAATTTTGGATATTCGCTTTGGCGTTTTCAACGTCCGTTTCTGCTTGTACTAAATCTGCCTGCAATTCCTCCAAAGCTAATTTTGCTTCTTCGGTATCTATTTCTACTAAAAGTTGATTCTTCTGAACTACATCATAATCTTTTACAGAAACTGTTTTCACATAACCCGCCATGCGTGGCAATACTGGAACAAAGTAGGTTTCTATCTGTGCGTTATCGGTGTCTTCATGTGTTTTTGCATAGTTATATTTCGTGTAGCCGTAGTAGCCTCCTCCTGCAAGGACTGCTAATAAAATAACTTTAGGTAAATGTTTCTTAATAGGATTTTGATTTTCCATAACCTTGTTGATTGGTAAATTTCAAATAATGATTATACTTTTTTATTTGTTGATGAAGTGTCAATTTCATGTTTTTTGTTGTTCGACAGCACAAAGGTAAACTAAGTTTACTAAAATAGTCAAGTAAGTTGACAAATATTTTTTAATTTTTGTATCTTTGTAGAAGAAATGTGCAACAAATCATAAATAGAATATCATGGCAGCAGAACAATGGGAAGAAATAAGGGCGTTTAAAGAAAATAGAGAACGCCTCTTAGGAAGAGTTTTAACAACTTCATATCGCTTTATGAGCGAATTAGCCTCTCCTTTCTTGAGAGAACGAGGTTATACCAACTTTAGAGTCGGGCATATCAAAGCCTTAGTCAATATTGATTTAGAGGGAACAAATATCAATACCTTAGCCCAACGAGCGAGTATCACCAAGCAAGGAATGAGTAAATTGGTGAAAGAGCTTCAAGCAGAAGGTTACGTAGAGTCTATAAAAGACCCTACCGATGCACGTGCCTTAATTGTGAAATATACCGACTTGGGTATTCAGTGTATGATTGACTGGAAAGACTGTATTGCTCACATCGATCAAAAATTTGCGGATGTTGTAGGCGTGGAAAAACTAGCAATGGTTAAAGAAACCTTAGCCCTTATTGCCAATTATTACGAGCAAAACTACATTCCAGAAACGGATTGTGCGAACCTCAACCGTAATATTTTAGACTTGAATAAGCCCTTGTAAATATTAATTTTGAATTTTAGATTTTGGATTTAAGTACCACGACATAGTTAATCACATAAATACATAGAAAACATAGTTGTATAAAAAAATGATAATCAATCATTTATGCTCATTATAATTCGATGATAATTTAATTAAACTATTGATTATCAAATTATTAAATCCAAAATTCAGCATTTATAATTTAACATTACTACTTAGTTCATTTTAACCTTCCTATTCTATTGCACTGGACAACAGCATTGCACGAGCATCTCGCTCATTACACATTAACAACACCTGATTTACCTGTTCTGCCAAACAGGGCTAGTCCTTTTTATGCCCTTTTTCTTCCCGAAAAAAAGGTGCTGTTTCATTGTATTGACCTTGCCATTTTTGAAAAAGAGAAGCTTGATACCTTTTTTTTTCAAGAATATTCCACGCAGTTAGCCAATCAAAACATCAAAGTAATTCACCTTTGGGAAGATGTTTGGCTTACCCAGAAAGAACAAGTGAAAACTCGGATTGAAGTACTTTTAGGAACGTTTCAACGGCTACCTGCTCGCTTATGTACAGTTACTCGAATCGACAAACCTACCTTAGATGATTTTTTAAACAAACATCATTTACAAGGTACAACCAATGCCAAATTTAAATACGGACTATTTCTGAAACCTCAGTATTATCAGCGTTTTTTTGGAGAAAACCCTCCTCCTGACGGACTCCTTGCTGTAGCTTCTTTTAGTGGAGGAAGAACCATGAAATGGGGTGAGCGAATCAACAAACGTTCGTATGAATTGTATCGTTTTGCCAGCTTAACGGGCGTTGTAGTAGTGGGCGGATTCGATAAATTAATGAATGTTTTTTTACAAGAACATCAACCCGACGACCTGATGTCGTATGCAGACTACGATTGGTCTGACGGGCGAAGTTATGAAAAACTGGGGTTCACCTTCATCGAAAAGACTATTCCCAATCAATTTTTACTGAATAGAATTAGTTTACAAAGAAGTGCTAGTAATCAAGAAAACGCATCAACAGAAGATTATTTAACTATCTGGAATGCAGGAAGTTTGAAATATATCAAGACATTTGAAAAGATAGAATAATCCTAAAATAGGCATTAACAATTGAATAATTACGTATTTTTGTAGGAGTTCTTATTAGCGTGCAACATAACTTATTAGAATTTCAATCTGTAAAAAACCTTATAGGTTTTGAAAACCTATAAGGTTTCGTTCCAAGAAGTTCTATTCTAGTCTATCACAATTCATGGTTCTATTTAAAATATTCACCTTATGCTGATTGCCAATCCGATATACGATACTGTTTTTAAGTTTTTGTTGGAAGACCTTCATGTGGCAAAACGCCTCATCTCAATTATCATTGGCGAAGAAGTCATTGAACTTGAAGTGAAGCCACAAGAACATACAACCAATTCAGATAAATATTTACTCACTATTTTTAGAGTAGATTTTAAAGCCGTAATTCGCACCAGCAACGGCAGTGAGAAAAAAGTATTAATTGAACTTCAAAAAAGTAAAAATGGATTTGATGTCATGCGTTTTCGCCATTATTTGGGCGTAAATTACAGCAATCCAGATGAAGTTTCGGGCAAGAAAGCCGTATTGCCCATTCTGCCTATCTATTTTTTAGGTTTTCCACTTTCTATTCAGCGACCCGTATTAAAAGTAGGACGACAATATCAGGATTTATCTTCTGGCGAATTTATCAGTCAAAAAGATGATTTTATCGAGCAACTTAGCCACGATTGTTTTGTTGTTCAAATTCCTTCTCTTACCGAAAAAGCTCAAACCAAAATAGAACAAATCTTATCTATTTTTAATCAAAAATGGCTTTTCGACAAAGAGAAAAAATGGTTATTGCAATACGATGGCACAACCGAAGACGAAGATGTGCAACTGCTTTTAAAACGCTTATCCTTAGCCATTGAAACTCCCAATGTGAAAGAGCAAATACGAGTAGAAGAAACCTTTGACGAGTCGATGGATAGAGCTTTACGAGAAAAAGAAGAACTACTGGCTCAAAAGGAAGTTGAACTTGAACAGAAGGACATTGCCTTAGAACAGAAAGACATTGAATTGGAGCAGAAAGACATCAAGTTAGAACAACAAGAAGTTGAATTAGAGCAAACCAAAAACGAACTAGAAGCCTTACGGAAACAACTAAAGGCACTTAAAAATAAATAACCCGTAAAGCCTTCTGAATCACGAAGGCTTTATTTATTTTCATCCATGACATACAATCTTATTACGATTCTTGGGCCAACGGCTTCTGGCAAAACCAAATTAGCCGTTCAGTTAGCAGCCCAATTACAAGGCGAAATTATCAGTGGCGATTCTCGGCAGGTATATCGAGGAATGGATATTGGTACGGGCAAAGATTTAAACGAATATCAAGTCAATAATCAACACATCCCCTATCACCTCATCGACATTGCGGAGGCAGGAGACAGCTATCATATTCATAAATTTCAAGAAGATTTTCAACTAGCTTTTGACGATATTCGTCAACGAAATAAACTACCCATTTTATGTGGCGGCTCAGGAATGTACTTGGAAGCGGTATTGAAGGGCTATCAATTAACCTCCATTCCGATTGATGAAGCAAATCGTGCTATTTTGGAAAGTAAAACCACGGTTGAATTACGAGCCATTTTTGATGCCTTACAAACACCCTATACAGCCCAAGCAGATACCTCAACCCGCAAAAGATTACTCAGAGCGATTGAAATCAATCGTTTTTTGATGGAAAACCCTGACCATGAAATTCCGAATAAAGCCGTACCTAATGCCCTTATTTTTGGATTAAATCCTGACTTAGAAGTCCGTAGAGAACGCATTACCAAACGCTTGCATGAGCGTTTACAAAATGGCATGATTGAGGAAGTGAAAACACTTTTAGATGCTGGAACACCTGCCGAAAAGCTTATTTTTTATGGGCTAGAATACAAATTTTTGACCCAGTATTTACAAGGAGAATTAAGCTATGACGTGATGGTTGAACGGTTAAACATCGCCATTCATCAGTTTGCAAAAAGGCAAATGACTTATTTCAGAAAAATGGAGAAAGATGGGCTCGAAATCCACTGGTTAAACAGCGAACTACCGTTTGATAAGTTATTTCAAGAAATCATGAATAAATTAGAAAATCAATAAAAAATAAAGAGTAAGTTTGAGCAATAATTAAGTGACCTCCTTCTATTAAACAACGTCTAAAATCTATACTGTAAAAAATAAAAATCTCGTAGAAACCATGTTTATTGCTCTTTTTTCTATTGCTGTTTTAGGTGCTGGGATTTACTTAGCATACACCGTTACTAACGACAAAACACCTTCAAAGAAATTTTTCAACTAAAGTATCTAGCCTCTCTAATTAGGAGCTAGATACCTAGTTTTATCCTTAATCTTCTGTTTCTAATACTTCCAATACATTCATCAAATCATCCATTTCTGAATACCCTGGACGTATTTCTTGCCCGCCCGACAAAGCAACTCCTTTTGCTGGAACTTGCTCTAGTACTTCGTTGACATTGCTTTCGGTAATCCCAAAACCTACTAAAATAGGATATTTAAACGCCCACGCATCTAATAGGTTGACTGTAGCTTGGTCTAAATGAGCAAAATCGTCTGAACTTTCTACCAAAAACGTGTCCACCAAAGCCGCTGTACTTTGAAATAAAGCAGGAAGATTATCCGTTGCAAAGTCCACACGTAATATCAAGGGTAAACCCAATGCTTTTAACGACTCCAACACTTCAAAAGAAGCAACTTGAATATAATCGGGTTGAAAGTTTTCAACCATTTCACGAATCGCATCAACATCGGTTGAATTTGTTTCCCCTACAATTTGCACACCTGCTAACCAGCCACGCATTTCTCTAAATTTTTCAACGGGAATTTCGTCCATCGAAAAACCTAATAAATCAACGCCCATTCCTGCACAGTAACGAGCATCGGATAGGTTATTTACCTTAGATATTTTAACTACAGTTTTTAACATATTTTTTGAGAAAATGAATTTCGGGAATAAATGATAAAATTTGGATTTTGAATGTTGAATTTTGGATTTTGAATTTAAGACACTAATACAAACATTACATTCCAACACAATACAAAAGAATGCGACTGCGACAAATTTGAACAACAAAACTACTTCATCACCTCCACAGAACCAAAGCATTCAAAAGAATGTTGTAAATTGCAGTCATTTTTAAATTTTTAGGTATAACGGAGGACTTTGACTCCTCGCAGCAAAACAAACAATGAGTAAGCACGGAAGAATTTTAGTTGCCATGAGTGGCGGAATTGACAGTTCGGTAGCAGCCGTAATGTTACACGAAGAAGGCTACGAAGTAGTAGGAATGACCATGAAAACATGGGATTATGCGTCGTCGGGCGGAAATAAAAAAGAAACAGGTTGTTGTTCGTTGGACTCCATCAACGATGCCCGTAATATTGCCGTTGAACTGGGTTTCCCACACTATATTTTAGATATTAGAGAAGAATTTGGCGATGCTGTTATCGACCATTTCACAGGCGAATACTTAGAAGGTCGCACGCCTAACCCCTGTGTGATGTGTAATACGCACATCAAATGGGATGCCTTATTAAGACGTGCCGACAAATTAGACTGCGAGTTTATTGCTACAGGACATTATGCCCATGTGCGTGAAGAAAATAATCGTCACGTAATCTCTAAAGGGGTGGATGTCTTGAAAGACCAAAGCTATGTACTTTGGGGGATTTCGCAAGAAAGCCTTGCCCGTACAAAATTGCCTTTGGGGCATTTAACCAAAGCAACCATTCGTGAAATGGCGGCAGAACGTGGCTTTATGGATTTAGTAACCAAATCGGAAAGTTATGAAATCTGTTTTGTGCCTGACAACGATTACCGTGGTTTCTTGAAACGTCGTGTAGATGGCTTAGAAGAACAAGTGAAAGGCGGCAACTTTGTAAGTCCAGAAGGTAAAATTCTAGGAAAACACGAAGGATATCCTTTCTATACAATCGGGCAACGTAAAGGATTGGGAATGGCTTTTGGCTACCCTGCTTATGTTACCGAAATCAGAAAAGAAACCAATGAGGTAGTGATTGGCGTAGAAAAAGATTTAGACCGTGATGGAATGGTCGTGAGCAAGTTGAACTTATCTAAATACGCCAGCATTGAGCAACCAATGGAAACGATTACGAAAGTACGTTATAAGGACAAAGGAACTGCCGCTACCATTGCACAAGATAATGGCAAAATTATCGTAAACTTCCACGATCAAGTATCGGGTATTGCCCCAGGACAAGCGGCTGTTTTCTACGAAGGCGATGACGTTATTGGCGGTGGCTGGATTATGAAATCGTTTAAACAAGATGCCACCACAGGGATTCATTTGCCAAATGTTAACTAATTGAATAGGTACTAATGAATAGGTAGTAGGTCATAGGTTGGAGGTATACTAAGCGAAAAGCGATTTACGAAAAAGCGAATAGTTAAACTATTGTCTAGCAAATATTTAGGGGGCTACTCTTTTGCAAACCTCAATCGTTTGAGTATATAACCAAAATACCTTATACCTATGACCTACTACCTAACATATAAGCATGCTACTCGAAACGATACAGCTACATAACGGAGAAATCATAGCGATTGACTATCACAATAAACGCTTTAACGAGGCTCGCAAGGCTTTGTGGGGTATCGAGGATTTTTGTGATTTAGCAAGCCTGATTCAAATTCCTGATGAATGCCAAGAAGGTATTTTCCGTTGTCGTGTGGTGTATGCCCAAACAATCGAATCGGTGGGTTTTAGTCCTTACCTTTTCAAAAATATTAAACAAGTAAAAGCCGTTGAAGCTCCGCCAATTGACTATGGATTTAAGTGGCTCGACCGCCAAGTTTTCAGTGATTTATTAGCTGCTAACCCAGCAGTAGATGAGCTGATTATTTTACAAAATGGTTGGGTAAGCGACTGTACAATTGCTTGTTTGGCATTCTTCGACGGCAATCAGTGGTTTGTACCTGCTACTCCCCTTTTGAAAGGAACAAAACGCCAACAATTACTCGACAAAGGCTTAGTAACCGAAAAGGCGATTCATTTCGATGACCTTCAACACTATAGCCATGTCTGTTTTATCAATACATTTAGAGATTTATCATTAAGCCAAAGTATTCCTACAACTTGTATTTTGTCGTAAAACTATGTCCGAATCCCCTACTCCTAGCTTTTTGCTTCGACAAAAATTCCCTTTTGAACCAACCGATAGTCAGTTGGATTTATTCAAGCAAATGGATGTTTTCATTCCTAATAAAGAAGACATGGGACCGCTGTGTTTTTTGCTGAAAGGGTATGCAGGAACGGGAAAAACGACGGTGTTGAGCACCATCATCAAGGTATTGCCGAAGTTTGGCTACAAAGCTGTCCTACTCGCTCCAACAGGACGAGCAGCCAAGGTGATGAGTAGCTATTCTAAAACAAAAGCCTTGACGATTCACAAGAAAATTTACCGTCAAGTTGCCAATCAATATACGGGTAGTTTGGAATTTCAACGTCAAAATAATTATGCAACCAATACCATTTTCATCGTTGACGAAGCCTCGATGATTTCGGACGATGCAGAATTTGGAACAGCAGGATTATTGACAGACTTAATGCAGTATATTTTTAACCATCCCGAACTAGACTACAAC
>JACCDQ011462213.1_pt1 | contig 11328 bp, 10 predicted proteins | sample 7446031 | NCBI WGS metagenome assembly JACCDQ01 (sample SAMN15323442, study PRJNA562643) | freshwater metagenome | isolation source: river surface water | place: USA:Blue River Watershed | collected 2017-08-17
AAATCAAAAAACAAATATTTAATAGAATTTATAGTTGGAATTGAAGAAAGCAATAAATTTACAGGAATTATAATTTATTTCAATAAAATTTATTATATAAATCAAAATAAAATTTATATTGGAAATAATATAAAAGATTTAGAAAAAGATAATCCAGTATTTAAAGAAATTTTTGAAATGTATGATACTTTGGTTGAAAAAGATATAAATCAATTTATCTTCAATAAAATTAATGATAATGTAATTTATAATTCTGTATTAGACGATAATGAACCAAATGGATATTTTTATTCTATACAAAATAATGAAAATCCTTTTAGATTTAAAGTATCAGCTATTCTTAAAAATCAAATAGATTCAAAACAAACATTTTTAGCAAATACAAAAGTAGATATAGATCTTCATTTGGAATTAAGAAAACTAAATTATTTATTTTTACAAAGTGAAGAATTAAAAGCGTCAAAAGATTTTAATTCATTTTTAAGTAATTATAATCTTGAATTCAAAAATTAAGTTTTAATTAAACAATAATTGATTATAATTAAAATAAAAAAAGAGGAATTAAATGATAGGTGGTTTTTTCGCTATATTGGACGATATAGCATTACTTTTAGACGACACGGCAGCAGCAACAAAAATGGCAACCCAAAAAACAGCTGGAATATTAGTTGACGACTTAGCAGTAAATGCTAATAAATCTTCAAACTTTTCAGCAAATAGAGAATTATATGTGTTATTTCAAATAGCAAAAGGTTCTTTATTAAATAAAGTGATAATTTTACCATTAGCATTTTTATTAAGTTATTTTTTACCTTCTTTAATAGTTCCTATCTTATTATTAGGTGGAGCTTATTTATCTTTTGAAGGAATGGAAAATATAAAACATTATTTAGAAAATAGATATAATAAAGAAGAAAAACAAGTAAAAGAAGTTGTTGTTAAAAAACATGGTAGAGATCATGTACAAGAAGAAAAAAATAAAATTAAATCAGCAATATTCACAGACTTTATTTTAAGCATAGAAATTGTTTTTTTAGCTCTTGGAACAGTTATTAATGAGCCTTTTATAACACAATTAATAGTAGTATCAATTGTATCTTTATTAGCAACAATTGCTGTATATGGTATTGTTGGAATATTAATTAGATTAGACGACGTTGGTCTTTGGTTGATTAAAAAAGATATTAAAAAAATAGGTTTATTTTTAGTTAATGCATTACCAAAAATAATAGTTATTTTATCTGTTGGTGGAACATTAGCTATGTTACTTGTAGGTGGTAGTTTGTTTGTTCATAATATTCATTATTTACATTCATTGGTTGAAGCTAATATGCCTTTAATTTTAGGTGAATTTTTAGTTGGTTGTTTAGTAGGTATTGTTATTGTAACTGTGTTCGAAGTATTTAAAAATTACAGCTCAGTTACAAAATAGAAAAATGTATATTTTTTCTACAAAAAAGTGTTTTTATTATTTTATTTTTCTGATAGAATAAACAGAAAATAAGTGGAGGATTATCAACATGAGTTATTTAAAGTTTTTAATTAATTCTATTGACGGTAATCTTTCACTTAAATTCTCAGAAGATATTAATTTTTGTTTAAATAGTTATTTAAATAATAAAAAATTTAAAAAGTATTTAACAACTGAATCTATAGAATCTATTTTAATTTTTCAATTAATTAAAGAGTTACACCAATTAACTACAATTGAATTTAAAGAAGAAATAGAAGTAATAGACGACATATCTTTTTTTACTTCAGAAATAAAAACTTCTCAAAAAAATATATGTAAAGCTTTAAGAGGAGCAGCTAAAAATACTTTATTTGTTTTAAAAAATCACAGTAATTAATCCCAAAAAAAGAAAGGAAAAATAAAAAATGAGATATCACTTCAAAGAAGTAATGAATAGTGTATTTTGGTATATATTTAATATTAAAGAATGGGGAATCTTTTTAAAAAGACTATTTTCATTATTAGTTGCAGGAGCTGTTTTCACAGGTCTATGGTTATTTCCAGTAAGTTTAATAGTAGCACCTTTTTATAGTGTAACTACAAGTAAATTAAAAACTGTAAAAATTTATCAAGAAGAAGGTGTAACAACTATTAATTCAGTTAAACATGGATTAGAAGATTTATTATCTCAAGGCTTAGTAACTAATTTTATTGGTGTAAGAACATGGATTGATAATAAGTATTTTGAACAAGTTGGTCAAATTGAAATGTATAGAATAGCAATGAATGCATTAGAAAATAATTTAGCTAGAAATAGAGGAACAGGTGGAGCAAATGAATACTTAGTTCAAGCAAGAGCAGATATTTATTCTGATTATGAACAACCTTTATTTACTAGTTACACAACAAGACTAAATGATACAATTCAAAATATGGATTTATATTTAAAACAATTGCATGAAGATAAAGATAAAGAAATGAATAAAAAAAGAGCTGTATTCATTGTGAATTCAGATAACTTAGCAGAAGTTATGGATAAGCTAAAACAACAACTACAAACGAATATAGTAGGTGATACTAACATAATGACGGAAGACGACAAATTCTATAGAATAAGAGGAAATTTGATAGCAATGTATAACTTCTTACAAGCTATTGATAAAGATTTTAAAGATAAAATGATTGATAAGACAGCTTATAATGAAAACTTTGTTCCAATAATGGAATCATTAGAAAAAGCTATTAATCACAATCCTTTAATAATTATGGAATTTATGGGACATGTATCTAAAATTGAAAAAGAAGCAAATGTTATTTCTCAAAAACTATCTGAATTAAAAGATAAACTTAAAAATGGTTAATAGGTCTCTGGACCTATTAAGCTAACCTTAAATATAACTACGATATTATTACTCTATTAATCAATGGAGAAACTAAAATGACATTCAATTCAGAAAATGAAGCACTAGCTTTTACAGAATCAAAATTAAAAGAAATACAAAAAATTGTTTTTGAAAATTATGGAAACTATTCTGCTTTTACAAACTCAGAAGCTTTTGATATAAGAAAAAATTTAATTCAAGGTGATACAGATTGGAATGTAGATTATTGTTCAAATATGATAATTCTACAAGCTAAAGTAAATAGAGAGTTAACTGAAACTTTATTATACGTACCTCAAATTAGAATAGATATGTCAATAGCTCATTTAAAAGATTCTTATGAAGATACTTTAAATAATGCTAAAAGAAGAGGAGATACAGAAACTGTTGATTTAATTACTAAAAAACTTAATGATACACCACTTGTGCATGTTTATGCTAATGCTGCAAAACAATATCCTATAGGATTTGATTATGAAGGTGATAAAGTTGAAATAGTTCATGGTTTATATTATGGTTCAAAAGATTTAGAATCAAAAAATATTTTTAGAAAAATAAAAGGTTTTTTAACAATAATGAAATGTAAACTTTTATTTAAATTAGACTATAGACATGGTTATTCACTTCAATTTAATTTACCTATAAATAAACTTTAATATGAAGATATTGGTATTATTGGTGGCTATGTCATTAATTATAATGATTCTAGCTTTAATAAGGTATTTATTTTTTGTAGAAGGAAAGATAGAATGATAATTAGAAAAGAAAAAGGTAATAGAAGTTTAGCATTTATACAAATATCTCTTTTAATATTGAATTTAGTTGCCTTAACATTGTGTTTTATGAATGTGGCAGAGAGTATGAATTTAAAATTATTCTCTGCCGAATCTTTTGGTGAATTATGGGGATTGCATTGGGTATTATGTGGTTTATTAACATATACGTTAGCAAGATTAGATATATTATTAGTATCAACGAGTGAAGATAAATATATGATATCTTTACCAACAGTAATTTTTACAATAATATTATTTCCCGTGGTGTTTATTGATTTTTTCATTGATAGAAAAAACAATTTTCTAAATAGAAAACTATGGAATTTATAGAAAGGATTTAAAAATGGAAGCTGTACAATGGTTTAAAAGAAATTATCCAGAATTGGTAAAAAAAATGAAAGAGATTTCTCATGATTTATCACATGAAGAACAATCACCTTATCATTCCGAAGGAGATATTTATACTCATACTTTAATGGTTTATAATAATATTGAAGACGAGAATGATATAGAGCTAGAATTAGCTGCTTTATTACATGACATAGGTAAACCTTTTACTCAAGTAGATAAAGGTAGAAATAGTCAATATAGTTTTACATTTCATGAAAATATTTCAGTATTTATGAGTATTGATATATTAAACAAATTTGAACAAGATTTTGGTATTGAATTAAATAAAGAAAAAATATTATACGCAATTGGACACCACCAAATGTTACATAAAATTGGTTCTTTTGAAAACAATGAATTTTCAATTAGTGAAGAAGAAAGAATCTTTTTAAACAAAGTATTTGGAGATAAAAAAGAGATATTTGATTTTATGGTTAAATTAGGAAAAGCTGATTCATTAGGAAGAATTTCTAATGATAGAATGAATTCTAAAAAAAGATATGATTTTTTTGAGTCAAGATTTGTATTATATAAATACCATAATGAAGATAATAATAAAAAACCAAAAGCTTATGTTTTAAGTGGTTTACCAACGGCTGGAAAAACTGAATTTTCTCTTCAAAAAATTAAAGAAAATCCAGAGATTATTTATTTGTCAATAGATAATATAATGAAAGAATTATTTGCTAAAGGACATGAAGATTACAATATGTATTATTCTAAAGCAAATAGTGAAGAAGCTAGAAATGTATTATTTGAGAGATTAAAAGAAGCTGTAAAAGAAAGAAAAGATATTATAGTTGATAATACAAATTTAGATCCTTTAGTTAGAAATAGAAATGCAGATATTATTCCTGATAAATATTATGATAAACAGTCAATAAGTTTTTTAATTGGAGAAAAAGATTTAAAAGAAAGAAACTTAAAAAGAAAAAATGAAGGAAAATTCATTAGTGAAGTTAATTTATGGAGTATGGCAAAAAAATTTGAATTACCTACAACTGAACATTTCCACTCAATAAAATTGAAGATAAACTAAAAGTTTATCTTCTATAATGGTGATAATTTTCATATCTATGATATTCATGTCTATGATCACCATAATCTCTACTATATCCACCTCCATAAGAAGGATAGCTATTATAAGAAGGATAATAAGTTCTTGTATAAGTATATGAAGGTGTAGAATAATAAGTTCTAACTGGTTCATAATACCTTACTTGTTGTGGTGCATAATAAGTTGTTGTTTGATAATAATAAGGATCAGCATAAACTGCACAACCACTAAATAATAGAGAAACTAAAGCTAATAACAAAAGATTTTTTTTCATTTTTTTTACCTATGTTTTGGAATTAATACGAAATATTAAATCATAATTGTAGATTAATTGTTTATTTTTTATTAAGAATAGTTTAATTAAAAATTATGTATAATCTATTTAAATTTTAATAAAAGAGGTTCAAAAAATGAAATTAACAGCTAATCTAATTTTAATGAAAAAAGGTTATGGATTTATAGTTGAAAGAACTGAAAAACAAAAAGAAAAGATAGAAGATAATGTAATTTTTGCTTTAAAATTAGAATTATCTCAATATGGATATGTTTTGAGTCAACCTCTAATGGATTCATTTAGATCTTTATCTTTAAGAGATCTTCATAAAAATAAAAATGAATTAATTTCTATTTTGAAAGAAATGCTTGGAGATAAAGTTTCTAGAAAACCTTTATTTAAAAATTTTCCACATAATTTACCAACTATTGAAGAATTTTTTGAAAATAGAGCGATTGGTTATTTAGAAAATATTGTTGGATATGTTCCAAATAAATATGTTTTATTAAAATGTGGAGACGTATTAGATAAAGATTTATTTAATGTAAATGATTATGGAGCATGTCCTATTTGTGGTCAACAATTAGCGAATAATGAAATAACACCTTCAATGGAAAGACCTCCTTTAAATGAAACAACAATTTTCAAAACAATTAAACAAGCAAATAAAAAAGATTTATATAATTTGTTTAATCAACTATTAAGTATGCCTGTTTCTTTAAGTGAAAGTGATACAAATATCTTATTTTATTTAGTTGAAAATATTGACGAAAATATATTAGAAAATCATATTCCAAAAACATTTAAATCTAGAGAAATTAGAATATTCTTTATTAAATTTTTATACGATTTAAAAGATAAAGAATATCTATTTAATGCAATGATTAATAATCAAGAATTTTCAGTAAAAGATATTTTAAGATTAGCTGCTTCTATATCTGGTTGTTCAGCAAATGAAATAAATTTAATAGAAGCTCCATATTTCAAAAACTTTTCAAACAAAGAAAGAAGAATGATTTTAAAATTATTAGAAAAAGCTAATAATTTAGAAGAAGATATGGCTTTAAATAAAGAAATATGGAAAAGATTAGGTGAAAAAGTACACCCTGGTAGTTATAAACAATTCCCAAAAGTTCAAACTGCATTTAAAAAATTAAGAAATTCTAAAAATGAATTAAAAACATTTAATGCAAAAATCGAAACTTTAATTGATTTTAATGATCCAAATAAATTAATTAAACTATTAGCAGCAAGACCAGGTGAATTATTTAGAAGAATAGATTTATTATTAAGAAATGAAAAAACTGATATTTATTTATTAACAAAAACAATTGAAGAAAAAGTATCTAAAGTAGAAACAAGTAGATTAATAGAAATTATTTTTCATTTAAAAAATAGAGCTTTAGAACAAGATATAAGATTTTTCTTACCAAAAGGAAGTGTATCAAAAATAAAAGTTTTAGAGGGTGAAGAAGCAACTAGAAATTATAAAACAATTGAGATTAAAAAAGTTTCTGCAATAATTAAAACTTTAGAAAAAGAAATAGTAAAAAGATTTAAAGCACAAAATTTATTAAAAGGAAATGTTTATATAGATCCTGCGTTAAAAGATTGTTTATTAACAACTAGTTTAAGAAATGCTTCTGATTCATTATTAACATTACCAAGAGGTTCTAGAATGAAGAATCCTGAGTCAACAAAACCATATATAAGATTATTTACTTATTGGAAAGGTGACGAAATAGATTTAGATTTAAGTGTTAATTTCTTTAATGAAGATTTTAAAATGGTAGGTTATGTAACTTGGGGAAATCCATTATCTGAAACATTTGGTACTTTTCATTCAGGAGATATAAGAACTGCACCAAATGGAGCTTCAGAATTTGTTGATATACATAAAGAAACGGCTTTAAAAGCTGGTGCTAGATATGTTATTATGAGTGTTAATTCATTTACAAATGAAGATTATACACAATTTGAAACATTTTGTGGTGTAATGAATAGACAAGAACAATTGAGTGGAGAAGTATTTGAACCAAAAACAGTCTTAAATAAAATAGATTTAAGTGGTAGTACAACATATATTTGTCCTTTAGTGTATGATTTAGAAACAGACGAAATAATTGTATTAGATTTATCAATGAACACTGAATCATTTGCGTCAGCACATAATAAAAGTAAAAATTTAAAATTATTTATTAAAGCTATTTTGAATTTTAACAAAATGAAACCAAATTTATATTATTTATTTGAATTACATGCGAAAGCTTGTAAAGCGAATATAGTAGATAATATAGAGGACGCTCCAGAAGAGAATGTTTTTTCAATGAATAAAGGATTAACTCCTTTTGAAATTTCCAAAATACTTGTTAACTGGCTAAATTAAAGGTATAATTAAGTATAAAGATTATATAATTTCAAAATACAACGGCAGCTATTAAAGGTCTTCCTTCTAATTTACTTATAAAGCAAAACAAATCTAGATCTTTTGCTCTCTGCCACCGTATCTTCTAAATAATCTTTCTTAATAATATTACTTTCGGAGTTTTAAATGTTTTTAAAAAAGACTTATTTTTTATCACTTGCTGCAACTATGTTACTTAGTGGTTGCGTACTTAATCAACAACAAACAGAACCACCTATAAAAGCACAAAATCTTAATGAAACAACAGCTATTGATACAGATTTTATTTCTGGTATTAATGCTAATGATTTACAAAAAAGAATTAATGCTAGATATATAGATAAAGTTATGAAGGTGTATGGCTTAAATACAAAAGAGGAAGCTATAGAACAAATTATAGAAATAGAATCTAATTATCAATTTAGGCAATTATTAGAAAAAAAAGGAATTCATAAAGCAATGAATTCAGATAAAGTTTCTGTTATGGCTTTAGAAGAAAATAGCTATCAATTAGAAAAATCTAAAATTGAAGAAAAAAAATTAGACGGAACTATTAAAACTGTAATAGAAACTAAAAAAGACGGTATTTCAGTTAAAAGATCTATCTTAAATCAAAGTCAATCAGATAATGTTGCTGAAACAAAAGGTGCTTTACAAGCTTTAAATACAGTTGAAGCAAAAGAAGTTGAATTAATTGATAATAGTAAAACAACTGTTGCAAAACCTGAACTAAAAACAAACATGAAAGTGGAATTAATTCCTGAGAATCAAAATTTAAAAAATGAAAAAGTTGAGGTTAAAAAAACAGAAGTAGCTAAAGCTGTAGAACCAGTAAAAGAAAATGAACCTTTAAAAGAAGCTATTGATAGTATTAAAACTGTTGAACCAGCAAAAGAAGATACAAGAACTGAAGCTGATATTAAAAATGAAATAAAAAATGTTCCTGAAGCAAAACAAGAAATTGTTGTTTCAAAAAATACTTTAGTATTAGATAATTCTCCAAAAGAAAAATCTCATAAAAAATAATTTTTTGCTAATTGCTATTATTATGGCAATTAGCTTAAATTCCACTACGAAAATAAATCTAATTGTTGAAATTTTAGCAATTATAAGTTAACTTTAAGTTTTAAAAATATTATTTTCACTGAGGAATTTTAATTCCTCAGTAATATTAGAAGTTTTGAATAATTAATAAGATTGCAGCAGCCCAGAAAGCATTTGGAGCTAATGGTGCTAAGTTATCAGATTTAGATACTTTTGTCATTATAATAGCTAATAAAGACATAATTAAAACAAAATGAGATATTGTTAATGGATTAAATAAAAATCCAGTTATAGCAAATAATAGAATATCTCCTCCACCTAAAGCTTCTTCTTTTTTTAATACATAAAAAGCAATATTATCTGCAATCATTTTAAACATATAAGCACCAGCTAAATAATAAGCAAATAAATGTAATGAAGAAGGATTTATAATTAATAAACAAACAGTTAATGCCATAATATATAGATCTGATATATATTGATTTTTCCAATCTTCAAAAGCTATTAAAGAAAAAATACCTGAAGTTAAAGATAATAAACCTAATTTTAAAGAAAGCATTAAAGAACTTGTTTCATATAAAAAACCAATTTTTTGTGCAAATAAATATAAACCAACAAAAAAGATAGCAGCTGAAAATTCCATAATGGCCATTTTTCTTGAAAACTTTTGTCCACAATGAGAACATGTGAATCTACTAAATACAGCACCTAGTACAGGTATAAGAGCCCATTTAGGAATTTCTTTTTGACAATTATCACAAGCTGAAGGTGTTTTTAAATTAACCCAACTTCTATAATCCGAAGCTATTAAAAATGAGCTAAAGCAACTAGCCATAATAGCAAATGTAGTAATCATAACAATTTCTATGTTAAACATTAATATTTCTCCTTTTTATTTTTATTATAACATTAAAAAAAAGGATTGTCTTTTCGAATATATCACATTTTTTTACTTATAAAATTATATAACTAGAACATACTAATTATTTAAAGTTAGTTGATTATTTGAAAGGGATAATTATGAGTAAAAAAGAAGAAAGAAATCAAGTCTTAGATTTCTACATTAAATTTTCTGAATTTACAGATATGTCAAACATATCTTTTATGCAGAAGAATAATGACTCAAGACAAAGAGCATTAAGACAAGTTAAGTGCTTTGAAATACAACATTTTGAAACACAGCTAACAGAAGAAGAATTAAATAAAATTGAAGATATAGAAAATATTCCTTCAATTGATAATTTTAGAATATTTTTTAACAACCAAACAACAGGTTTTTTAAGTAATAAATTATCACCTATAGTTAAAGCTAAAAATGGTGATACATTTGAAGATCAAAATAAGTTGTTTTTGGCATTAGGATTTCTAAAAGTTTATTTTGAAAACAAAGATTGTCACGCATATTTCCCTTTACTAATGATTGACATTACAGAGGAGAAAGACAGACTTTATTCTGAAGCTAAGAAAAAAGGCTTTTCTTATTTTGATTTAAATTTCAAAAAAGAATTAACAATTAATGAAGAGGTAATTAACTTTTTCTTTGATATCACTTTCGAAGAAGGTGGTACAAAACAAAATGAATACCTAGCAACGAATTTAGATAGTTTTATACCAGAAGATTATAGAACGTCAACACAAGATATGTTGAACTATATGTATGAATGGTTTAAAACTAAATTAAAACCTGATTTACAATGGGATATTACATTACCAAGTATAACAGGTGATAATAGCTCAGCAGCTATGTTTTTTGCGTCTAAGAGTAGTTTTAAATCTAGACAGGAGTTCTCTTTAATAAAAGAGGAATCTGCTCCTCTAGTGACTGAATATTTATCTTTTACACAAGAAAAAAATAAACATGTTACTATTAATGATTCAATTTATTGGGGATCTTTAACAAGAGATTTTCCTTTAGGTCAAGGACAAGCAATTGTTCTTCAAGAGAATCAAGCAAACAAAAGTTTATTACCAGTTGTTGGAGGTCCAGGAACAGGTAAAACGACTTTATTCTTATCTGCTATTAGTAATGAAGTTACTAAAAGAGCAATGTCTATTATTTATGACGGTAAGGATTATAATAATATGATTCTTGTTACTTCAACTTCAAATAAAGCTATTGAAAATGTTTATAAAAGTTTAAAAGCTGGATTTAAACATGGTTTCTGTTATGTAGGTGGTAACACAACTAATAGAATAGAAAGTGCACAAGAAGTTGGTGAATTCATATCTAAAATAGAAAGTGAAGCTTTTTCTCAAGAAAAACTTGAAAAATATGAAGCCTCTGTAAAAAGAATGGTTGATTATATTCAAAGAAAAGAAAAAGGTTTTATGGAAGTAAAAGACTACAAAAAGCTTTTTAAAGAAAATAGTGTAAAAGACTATTATTCTTTAGTTAAAGCAGAAGAAAAAGTTTTAAAAGACTTAGATAATGTAACTGAAAAAGATTTTGAAAAAACAAAATCTGAACTTAAAAAAATTGAAATGAAAATATCTACTATTCTAAATACTTCATTAAAATATAATGAAATAGTTAAATTAATGAATGAAG
>JACCDQ010275205.1_pt1 | contig 11327 bp, 15 predicted proteins | sample 7446031 | NCBI WGS metagenome assembly JACCDQ01 (sample SAMN15323442, study PRJNA562643) | freshwater metagenome | isolation source: river surface water | place: USA:Blue River Watershed | collected 2017-08-17
GAGGAGATCCAGGCAGCGGTAGAGCATATTCCCGCCGACTGCTCACGCGATGAGTGGGTCACTGTAGGTATGGCGCTGCACTGGGCTGGCAGCCAGTCGCAGCAATCGGATCAGGCGCTGTACCTATGGAATGAGTGGAGCAAAGAATCACCGCTTAAATACCCAGGTGAGCGTGAAATCCTGACTCAATGGCAGAGCTTCAAAACCGACAAAGCTAACTCAGTCAAGCTCGGTTCGCTATTCCATATCGCCAAGCGTCATGGCTGGGTGCGTCCGGCTGTCGATGTGTCTGAGCTGTTTAAGAACCACGTCAAGCTGTCCACGCCCGACCAGGTGCTCAAGGCACTGAACCCACCAGCCCCGCGTGCTGACCTATCGTTATTCCCTCCGGTGCTGGCTACCCGTGCCGAACAAATAGGAGTCACAGTGGGTTGTGACCCGATGGTGCCCCTTTGGGCGGGATTGGCTGCTGTATGTGGAGTCGCTAACGCAGAAAGCCGATTAGAACTGCTGGACGGGTTCAAAGTGCCCCCAGTTCTCTGGCTTATGACCATCGGCGAACCGGCTGACAAGAAAACCCCAGGTTCTACGCCTATGTTCGGCACGCTACAGGACTTAGAACTAGAAGATCGCCCACGCCACCGGAAAGCCTTACTCGATTGGGAGGGGCGCGAGGCGATGTATAGCGCAGCGCATAAGGCTTTTATCCAGTTCAACGAGTCACCGGAAGCCCTATTAGGCGGTCAGGCACCAAATGTACCCGAGCTGCCACCGCAGCCCGTTCCCTTACGCATCAAGGTGTCCGACATTACCAGTCAGAAGCTTGTCCGATTGGCTGCTGATCGTCCCCGGGGCTTACTCTGCCACCTCGATGAGATGGCAGGCTGGGTGCGTAAGCTATGCGACAAGAGCAGCGGTGAGGATCGTTCTGCCTGGACTGTATCTTATGAGGCAGCCCCGTATGATATGGATCGGGTAGGGGCTGGCACCATCCATGCCGAGAACATGGCTATATCGATCTATGGCAACGTACAGCTCCGCGTGTTGCGTGAGTCTATCGCACCCTTATCGGCTGATGGTCTACTGCAACGCTTTATCCCCGTTATCCTAGACGGATCGCTTACCCGTAAGCCTGAACCGCTTCCGGCTTATATGCGGAACGATAACGAATGGTCACAAGCCCTCCGTGCCGTATTCAGTCTACCGACTATGACATATAAGCTCGATCCCGAAGCATACGCGGCCTACCGAGGGTTCCAGGACTGGTATCAGCAACGGCGCAACGATGAGCGGCTCTTACAATCGGATGAGGCCTATATGACCGCCTTCGGTAAGCTCGAGGGGCTTACGGGTCGCATTGCTCTGGTATTCCACCTTATAGAAGCCCCGTTTGAGCCATTGGTAAACGGCGATCTTATGCGCCGGGCTATCCGTTTCGCGCAATCCTATATCGTTCCAGCTCTCCGTACCGCTTTATGCGATATCGGGGGCAGCTCTACGTTCGAGCGATGGGTGCATGACTGGATCATTCAGCACGCTGACAAGCAGATGGTCAGCTGTTCAGATGTTAAACGTGCTGCACGCCGACAGCTTGAGGGCACGCACCCCGCGCAACAAGATACCCGCGTAGTCGTGGCAATGATCCCCTTAGAGGATGCCGGTTACGTTATACGTTTGGACGATCAGCTAAGTGCGAATAAAGCACAATGGGCAATTAATCCCGCGCTAGTGAATCAGCACGCCGAATATCGGCAACAGGTCATCGAGGCGAAGCAACGCCGATTAGATGAAATCTACAAAGACAATCCCAAAGACACTAAGCACCACGTCCACGGGTTCACCGGATAAAAGAAAAGCCCCGTTAAGGGGCTTTTTTGCGGCATGGTGAGGCGATCAGGACTTTCCCGCTATATGGTCATGTATAGATGGTGCTAACGTCTCTAACAGGCTTAAAAGCGTCACGATGCGATGCGCTGACGTACTGGGGGCGCGTGCCCCTGTTTTCCATGCGTATAACGCAGACTTAGTAACGCCCAAGATATCGCACAGACGGGCATCGGGTATCCCGTGGCGATCTTGATAGGACAGGATAAACGCGGCTTTTGATAATTCGGTCATGGTTACACCTTGAGAATAATAGAAAGTAAAAACGCTAGAAACGCGGCAATAGCGGCAATCATATGCCCCCCTGATCTGATGGCGCGGTGAGCAGATTTTCCGCGAAGAATATCTCATCCGTTAAGTTTTTACAGGTGCGCGGGTAGCGCATCCACAAAGTGAGTGCTAAGCGTGCCAGATCATCATCGGACAGCAGGCTCAGGCTTAGTGCGAGTTCATCTATGCGGTTCATGTTGTCACCTTATCCAAAGCATCTTCAAGATCCCAAATCTTTTCGATCAGGCGTTCATTCTCGGCTGTAAGCTCGGCTAACTGCTCCAGTGCATCGGATAGTTCGATATTGCCCGCAGCGTAAGCATTACGGGCGCGTTCGGTGTAGGTTAGGTTGTGCATGATTATTCGTCCCCTTGGATCATTTCGTAAGCGATCAGTTCAGCGCAAAACCAGACCACGTTATTAGCGAATTGAGCGAAGCCATCGGTTAGCTTAATGTTTGGCGCTTCGCCAGTTTCGTCTTGCCAGTTTTCCATGATCTCGAACAGATCGTCGCGGTACTTATCGAACAGGGCGATGGTTTCGCTGTAGTAAATCATGCCGCCAGCGCAACCACTGGCGCAACCATGCTCAGCGATCTCACGCAGCTCATCGGCCTCATAAGTATTAGCCATGAATTGTACGAATTGGTTTGAGTGTGACATAGTGAATTACTCCTAACGATTACAAGAAAAAGGCAACACAGAGAACAGCGAGAACTACACCACAGCAAACAGACAGCAGCAGATTCTCACGGCGTTGTTGGGATACGTTAATGCGGGCTTTGATTGTGAGAGGGTTCATGATTACTTTACTCCTTACTTGTTGATGATGTACACATTGTAAAACATCATTTTCACAATGTCAAGCATTATTTGCAGATTCTTTAAAAAAAAGTTTCGCGGCTTCTGCTTCTTTTTTGCTGGCAAAGTAGCCAAGCGATCTCAGCACGCCATTGTGACGAACTTGAGCGCGGTATCGCTTTTTCGGCTGCTCACGCATCAGCGCAAGGTTAAACCATCGGTTGTCCAGTTTGTCGCCGTTCAAGTGATAAATCTGAACTTCGGGGTAGTTACCATTCATCAAAAACCAAGCCAAACGATGAGCGGGGATGCTTTTACCATTGGTGTGAATGTACAGGTATCCATTCGAGTAGTTGATCGTTCCGGCAACTGAGCCATTGACATTGTGAATTTTACCTGTTTTTGGATCGTAACGGAACTTTTCCTCAATGGTCAGCTTTTGCGGCCTGATCTTGATCGGCTTAAAAACTGAAACAGGTTTGATCTCGTCAGTTTCGATCATGGCTTGCAACTGTTCGATTGTTAGCTGCTCTAGTTCGGATGGATCTTCATCGTAGAATTTCGAGGTGCTAAGAATCCGATTGAGCAAGTTTACTTTGTCAATGCCTAACTTGTCGATTTCGTCATCTGTGTAGTAGTTCATCATTTTGCCCCAGTTGTTTGGAGTGTTCATTGTAGCACTGTAACCAGTTGCTTGCAAGTTTTTGTTCCATTGTCACTCAAATCAGGGTAATAGGATTTTGGATAAAACTAGAAAAAAGCTTATTTACCCCCCCCCTCGCATGCGTAGTGAGATATGCGCAGAAACTTGCAAGCAACTGGTTACACGTTATCCACCTACAAAGTGAATCGCTTTTCCGGTTACATTGTGGAATCCCCACTTATTCCCTTGGTCATGGTGCACTGCAACAAAAGGTCACATGGTCATGATTTGATTCACATTGGACAATGTGACAAAGTTTCGCTGATCTTAGTTGAGTGCGACACTTGCGCCAGGATTCAGGGAAATTCCGGATTCCAGGATGAGGGGGCGGGGGAGGGCCGACGCAACTGAGGAATTGGCAGGAAGGCATCACGAGAAATTTATTCTGATTTTTAATTTTTATTTTTAAAATTTTAAAAACGTGATATAGTGATGCTATGAAACCTGACATCACACATGAGCAGCTGACCACATTGCTGCACTATGATCCTGAAACCGGTATCTTCACGCAGAAGATGCGTTGGTGGAACCGCGAACCTGGTGATCGGGTTGGAGGAATGACACCGCAAGGTTACTGGTACATTGGTGTAGGCGGTAAGCAATATCCAGCACATCGACTCGCGTGGTTCTATGTGTATGGTGAATGGCCGGAAGGCGATATCGACCATATCAATCGTATCCGTGACGACAACCGATTTTGTAATCTGCGCCAAACCACACGTTCTAAAAATTTACACAACGCGCCAGCATACGGTGCTTCTGGTATAAGAGGTGTTAGCTGGAGCAACCGAGATAAAGTATGGCGAGCTTGTATAACTGTTGATTACGATAGACATGAACTGGGATCATTTAAAACAAAAGAACAAGCTGCTGCTGCGCGTAAATTCGCAGAACAGTTATTTGGAGTAGATGTATCATGCAGACAATGACAATCGAACTACCCTCGTGGATGACTCAGGCTCCACCACCAGCAAGCAACAATCCGGTTAAGGAGTTGCGTGAGAAGCGGTTTGAAATTTTTTTTGAAACCGTCTTGCAAAAACTCGAACAAGGGATCGCGCTGACTGAAATCCTCAAGGATGACCAGCGAGACTTCGACTATGCTGGACTGCTCAGGTGGATACATAAAGATCCGCAGCGTAAAAGCAGATACTACGAAGCGCAGGAGATTGGTACAGAGATGATCCTCGCTGAGTGCATCGAGATTGCCGATGGCAAAGATGGCATGGAGGATGTCCAGCGGAGTAAGTTGAGAATCGATACTCGATTGTTCCAAGCGAAGAGCTGGAACCGGAAACGGTATGGCGATGTTAAGACATTAGAAGTGAACCAGAACATATCGATCACGGCTGCGCTGGAGCAGGCAAACGCTAGATTACCTGGCCGGGTGATTGACCATGAGGATGTCGAATAATGCAGAAGCCGATCTATTCGCCGGATGATGAGCAGCTGCTCATGTCGCAATTATGGTCGCCGCAGCTGAAGGATGACCCAGAAAGCTTCGTTCTGTTTGCGTTTCCGTGGGGTCAGAAGAATACACCGCTAGAGAAGTTCGATGGGCCGCGTATGTGGCAGCGGAAGGTGTTGCGGGACATCGGTAAGCATATTCGTGAGAATAAGGGTGCGGATGTGATGGATGCGCTGCGTGAAGCGGTTGCGTCTGGTCGGGGTATTGGCAAGAGTGCGCTGGTGTCGTGGTTGATCCTGTGGATGCTGACAACACGGATAGGCAGCACTGTGGTCGTATCGGCCAATAGCGAGAACCAGCTACGGACGGTGACATGGGGTGAGCTGACTAAGTGGAGCACGATGATCATCAACGCGCACTGGTGGGAGATTAGCGCGACTAAGCTCGTACCGGCACAGTGGGTGACTGAGTTAGTCGAGCGTGATCTGAAAAAGGGTACGCGTTACTGGGCAGCGGAGGGTAAGCTGTGGAGTGAAGAGAACCCGGATAGCTATGCGGGTGTTCACAACCATGACGGGATGATGGTGATATTCGATGAGGCGAGTGGTATTCCTGACGGTATTTGGTCGGTTGCGGCTGGTTTCTTTACAGAGAACATCCTTGATCGTTACTGGTTCGCGTTTAGTAACCCTCGTCGGAACACGGGATACTTCTTCGAGTGTTTCCACGCTAAGCGGGATTTCTGGCGTGGTCGTCAGATCGACTCGCGGACAGTTGAGGGTACGGACAAGGGTATATACCAGCAGATTATCGACGAGTATGGCGAGGACTCGATCCAAGCACGGGTGGAGGTTTACGGTGAATTTCCGTCGGCTGGTGATGACCAGTTTATCTCGCCGGTTACTGTCGAGGATGCGTTTAAGCGCGAAGCGTATAAAGACATTACAGCGCCAATCGTGATCGGGGTTGACCCTGCACGGGGTGGGAACGACTCGACTGTGATCGTGGTGCGCCAGGGTCGTGATCTAATAGCGGTTAAGCGGTATCGCGGTGAGGATACGATGGAGGTGGTCGGTCGGGTGATTGACGCCATCGAGGAGTACAAGCCGACACTGGTGGTGATCGATGAGGGTGGTCTGGGCTATGGCATCCTTGACCGGCTGCATGAGCAGCGGTACAAGGTGGTGCGTGGGGTCAACTTTGGCTGGAAGTCGAAGAATCCGGTAACTTGGCTCAATAAGCGTGCTGAGTTGTGGGGCGCGATGCGCGATTGGCTGAAAACTGCTAGTATGCCCACAGACAGACAGCTAAAAGCTGACCTGACTGCCCCTGCTATGAAGATCAACTCATCCGGTGCGATCCAGCTAGAGGGGAAAAAGGAGATGAAATCCCGGGGGCTTGCGTCCCCGGACTCCGCTGATGCGCTGGCCGTGACGTTCGCCTATCCTGTAGCGCATCGTGAGTCGCGTATTGACAAAGTGCCACGCAGGATGTATTCAGATAGAAGTACAGTTACTAACTCATGGATGGGATCATAATGCCACTGGTTAAATCGACATCAAAAGAGGCGTTTCGCAAGAACGTCAAGGCTGAAATTGCTGCTGGAAAGCCTCAGAAACAGGCCGTAGCCATTGCTTACGCCACAAAACGTGCCGCTGCTGCACCTAAATCTACAGGGAAAAAGAAATGAACATCAAGCCAATGTTTGACTGCGTGTATATCGAGCAAGAAGTTGAGAAGCACGAGGGTCTGTTGGTTGTACCGAGTAGTGAAAAGAAGCTGTCGCAGGGTATTGTGGTCGCAGTTGGTCCTGGTACACGCACAGATAGCGGCGATTGGATTAAATTATCGCTAAATGTGGGTGACAAGGTTCTTTTTGGCGAGTATAGTGGTCAAACCATTAAGCATGATGGCAAAACTTATCTCGCGATGCGCGAAAAAGATGTGATCGGAGTATTCGATGGCGTATAACGGTGAAATGGCGACAGTCGGCAAAGTAGCCGACGGAAACAAGCCCAAAGAGGAAATGCTGTCCACGATGCGACAGCGATTAAATGTCGCCATTTCCGCGTTGTCGGATTCCCGTGAAGATGAGCTGGACGACCTGCGGTTTTACGCAGGTTCGCCAGACAACCAGTGGCAATGGCCGTCAGATGTGCTGGCGACCCGTGGCGCTGTTCAGGGTCAGACGATCAACGCACGTCCTACGCTGACGATCAACAAGCTCCCGCAGCACGTTCACCAAGTTACCAACGATCAGCGTCAGAATCGTCCAAGCGGTAAGGTAATCCCTGCTGATGACAAGGCTGACGTAGAAGTTGCTGAGATTTTCAATGGCGTTGTGCGCCACATTCAGTACATTTCGGACGCTGATGTAGCCTACGACACTGCCTGTGAGAACCAGGTTGCCTACGGTGAGGGTTACATCCGTATCCTGACCGAATACTGCGACGAAAAGACCTTCGAGCAGGACATCAAGATTGCGCGTATCCGCAACAGCTTTAGCGTGTATATGGACCCGCTGATTCAAGATCCGACAGGTGCTGATGCCAAGTGGTGTTTCATCACTGAGGACGTTACCCGCGAAGAATACGAGTATATGTACCCAAACGCAGCGCCGATTTCGACGCTTCAGACGCTGGGTGTAGGCGATCAGGAGATTAGCCAGTGGATCGGTGAGTACACGGTCAAGATTGCCGAGTATTTCTACATCGACTGTAAGAAAAAGAAGCTGAACCTGTATCCGAGTGGCGAATCGGTCTTTGAAGGCACGCCTGAAGATAAGGAATTGAAGGTCATTTATGGCCGTCCGATCCGCTCACGCGATTCGGAAATGAAGAAAATCATGTGGCTCAAGACCAACGGCTACGAAGTGCTCGAAGAGCGCGAGTGGGCTGGTAACTGGATTCCTGTAGTCCGCGTGGTTGGTAACGAATTTGAAGTGGAAGGCCGACTGTATGTGTCCGGTCTGGTCCGCAACGCCAAAGATGCCCAGCGTATGTATAACTACTGGGTATCGCAGGAAGCCGAAATGCTGGCTCTGGCACCGAAAGCGCCGTTCATCGGCTACGGTGGTCAGTTTGAAGGCTACGAAATGCAATGGAAAACGGCCAATACGAACAACTGGCCGTATTTGGAGGTAAATCCCGATGTTACAGACGGTAATGGAGCAGTTCTCCCGCTTCCGCAACGCGCTGCACCTCCTTTGGCTCAAACTGGCCTCATTCAAGCCAAAATGGGCGCTGCTGACGACATTAAATCGTCAACTGGTCAGTACAATGCGTCTCTTGGACAGCAATCTAACGAGCGTAGCGGTAAAGCTATCCTCGCCCGTCAACGTGAAGCGGATGTTGGTACTTATCATTACGTTGACAATCTGGCTCGTGCTGTCCGTCACGTTACTCGTCAGCTAGTTGACCTGATTCCTAAGATCTATGATACCCAGCGTATCGCCCGAATCATTGGTGAAGATGGCGAAACCAGCATGGTTAAGATGGACCCGATGCAGCCAGAACCGGTTCGCAAGATTGTGGACCAGAACGGGATTGTCATTGAAAAAATCTACAATCCCGGCGTTGGTAAGTATGATGTGGTCGTTACCACTGGTCCTGGTTATGCTACCAAGCGTCAAGAAGCTCTGGAAGCAATGGCACAGCTGCTGCAAGGTAATCCGCAACTGTGGCAAGTGGCTGGCGACCTGTTCGTTAAGAACATGGATTGGCCTGGTGCTCAGGAAATGGCGAAGCGTTTTGCCAAGACTATCGATCCTAAGATCACGTCTGAAGCTGATGAGTCGCCTGCCCTGCAAGCTGCTCAGCAACAGATTCAGGCAATGGGTCAGGAAATGGAGCAGATGTATCAGATGATCCAAAATGCTGCCAAATCCATCGAAGCTCAGGATCAACGCCGTAAGGATTACGAGGCTGAGATTAAGGCTTATCAGGCTGAAACGCAGCGCATTAGCGCAGTTCAGGCCGGTATGTCGCCTGAGCAGATTCAAGACATCGTAATGGGTACGATTGCTGCCGCTCTGGACACTGGTGATCTAGTTGGCGCTGAATTAGAGCCACGTGAAGCACCGGAAATGGGAGAACCAAATGAAATGCAATGATTTTATCGGGACATTGTTTTTGGCACGGGATGTAACCCATTCTGTGCATCTAAACACCCGTAGCTACGCAAAACACAAGGCTTTGCAGAAGTTTTACGAGAATATCATTGACCTAGCTGACGGTTTTGCCGAGGCTTATCAAGGCCGTCATGGTCTAATTGGTCCGATTTCTCTGATGTCTGCCAAGAAAACCGGCAATGTGGTGGAATTTCTTCAGGATCAGCTTGCTGAGATTGAGAAAGGTCGCTACGATGTCTGTGAAAAGGACGATACACCGCTTCAAAACCTGATTGATGGTATTATTGAGCTGTATTTGTCAACCCTCTATAAGCTCCGGTTCCTGGCATGACAATTTCAGTCACCCACTCGACAGCACCTGACGATTCGTTTAGCGAAACAGGTGCTGCTGCGTGGAGTGCAGGCCATGTGGTCAGTGGTCTGGGTACAATGGCAGAGCAAAATGCCAATAATGTCGCAATTACTGGCGGTACAATTACTGGAATAACGGGAATTGGCGACGTTGTAGGTCCAGCAAGTGCCACAGATAACGCGATTGTCCGGTTTGATGCCACTACAGGCAAACTGATTCAAAACTCCACAGTCACGATTGATGATGCTGGCAACATCGTTAGTCCAGATTCGATACAGTTTTCTGGCACGGTTCCGGCAACGCAGCCTATTGGCACATTGTGGTTTGACAGTTCTACGGATACGCTAAACCTTCAGCAAAACAACATCACGCAGCAAGTCGGCGAAGAGATTTACGTTTACGGTAAAGCCTCAAACACAATTAGCGGTCAGACTTTGCTGCAAGCCGTTGTTAAGACCGGCGTAGTAGGTGCAAGTGGCGTCATTCAGTTTGGCGTAGCCGGTGCAGGAGTTACAGATGCTGGCGCATTTATTGGCGTAGCTACAGAAGATATTGCAAACAATGCGTTTGGTCGCATTACTAGCTTCGGTGTTGTGCATGGTATCAATACCACCGGATCGACTTATGGTGAAACATGGGTCGATGGTCAGGATATTTGGTATAACCCAACAACAGGCGGTTTGACAAAAACAAAACCGGTCGCACCGAACATTAAAGTACAGCTGGGCACTGTTATCAACGCTGGACCTGGTGGTTCAGGCTCATTTCAAGTGCTAATCGGCACAGGTTCTAGTCTTGGCGGCACCGATGATAACGTACAAATCACCACTCCTACTTCTGGGAATGTACTAACGTATAATGGCACTTATTGGTACAACGCCACCTCGGTTAGCGGGGGTACGTTCTAATGGGTAACTTTTTTAACGGAAACTTCTTTTCCGGTGGCTTTTTTGGCAGTATTATTGTAGTAGCTAAGCAATTACTCATCAAACTCCGATCTTTTACGGAAAAAGGAAGATTCTAATGGCTATCAATTTGAAGGCAATTACGTCCGTAATGGGCTATCAGCAGATCACGGGTATGAGTTCTGCTACATCTCTAACTGTACCGGCAAAAAACCTGCAAGGTTTGTCTGGTACACCGCGTATCGCAATCATCACAGCAGAAGCCCAGGGCGTTCGCTGGCGCGATGACGGCGTTGCTCCGACTGCATCCGTTGGTATGCCTCTGGCTGCTGGCGTTACACTGCAATATGACGGCGATCTGTCGCAGATCCAGTTCATCCAACAAACCAGTGGCGCGATCATCAACGTCACCTACTATTCCTAAGGAACGGCCATGAACGTGTCTAATGATTCTCCGACAGTGAACTACGTCGATTACTTCACCAAGCAGTTCCCTAAGGATCTGGCTGAAATGGCTACGCTGCGTGATGAGCTGGCTAAACGTCAAGGCGCATTGTCGGCAGTAGAAGCATCGCTGAAAGATCGTGAAGCTGCTGCTCAGGAACTGGCTAAGGCTAAGGAAGAAGCTGCTGCTTTGACTGCTGATGCTAAGGCTGATGCTGCTGCTGCTAAGGCTAAATTGGCTACTGCGACGGCAAAGGAAAAAGATGTTGACGCTAAAGCTGTTGAAGTTACCACTGAGCTGGATAATCGTGCTAAAGTCGTGGCTAAGCAAGAAGCTGATGCTGCTGCTAAACTTGAGAAACTGGATAAGCGCCAAGCTGATCTGGATAGCCGCCAAGCTGAACTGGCAGCTCAAGAAGAAGCTCTTCAGGC
>JACCDQ010081754.1_pt1 | contig 11326 bp, 5 predicted proteins | sample 7446031 | NCBI WGS metagenome assembly JACCDQ01 (sample SAMN15323442, study PRJNA562643) | freshwater metagenome | isolation source: river surface water | place: USA:Blue River Watershed | collected 2017-08-17
GATATTTCTTTAGTAAGTGAGGTGAGAAGAGCCCATCTGAATTATTATAATTGTATGGAAAAAAAATAAAAAACACATTACATTATTCCAAAGTGAAACCTCGTTTTTAAACGAGGTTTACTTTTTTGTTTCTCTCGAAGATTTGGCATGATTTCTTTGTGTCATAAACTGATCAAATAGCTGGAAAAGATGTTTCGATTCATTTTCTCGATTTTCTAAAAATATAAGCTATGGCTTAGAATTAGGTTGGTTTTTATGTATAGGAACTTCAAGTTTTATTTGGCAAATTTCAAAAAGATTAAGTGTTGTTATGATGAAAATACCCTCTGTCTACTAATAATGTGGTGATATTAATTGCAAATAAAAAATAGGCAGTTACTATCAATAAATAATGTTTCAAAGATTACTATGATTTAAGCCAAGGAAAATCTTTTTTTGAAAGATTTTCATATAATATCTCTTGTTCTACACAAGCAAAAATCTGTGAGTAGAGTTATTTCTAACTAACATTTTATTCTTTCTTTCTGTAACTTTTTTTAAGAGATAATCTCTTATTTCTGGGGCTTTTTTTACAGGTAGATATTGCACACATGTGCAATAGTTTTGTAGTTTTTATCTTCAATATTGTACTGTAGACTTTTTTTAAATAATAGTTAATTAATCGTTTATATAAAAGTTAAACGAAATTATTACTGGTATTGAAGGAGAAATCATTAAATATCAAATGGGAATTTGAGTTTTTAGACGTATTCAAAGTGAAATTTTTTATAAAGTTGTCACCCTAAATCCGTTTTCCTATAACATATGTTTAACATACCTAATAAAAATATGAAATCGAACTCTGAATTGGTTAATATCCTAAAAGAAATTGTAAGTAATGGAAGTATTGATGCTTCCAAGATAAAATTATTGTCTCCTGAAGAACAGGAATTAATTAAGGGATTAGAAGAGAATCATTTACTGGATGAGGCATTGTCGTTTGTTGAGTCGATGGATGAAGAACAAAACTGGGAAGAATTCAAAGACAGAATCAATTTGAAGAAGAAGACTATTGTTATTCATTGGAAAACGATTTTTCAATATGCAGCAGTATTTATTGCCATGTTAGGTTTGGTTTATGTATTCCAATATAAAACAGCTAAAGAAGCTACCGTTGTAATACCGGAAGATGCAATCCAGTTAGTTCTTGAAAATGGCGATATTCAAGTGCTTAATCCAAACGGCTCTAATCAAATCATTAAGAAAGACGGGACTGTTGTTGCTTCTCAAAATGAAAACCAAATTAGTTATAGTTCCAATAAATCCATGGATAAGTTGGTCTATAATGAAATTAAAATTCCTTACGGAAAAACCTTTACTGTGACTCTGTCTGATGGTACAAAAGTTAGTATGAATGCAGGTTCTTCTTTAAAATATCCGGTTCAGTTTATTAAAGGTCACAATAGAGAAGTTGTTTTAGATGGTGAAGCTTTTTTTGAAGTTTCTAAGGATAAAGCACATCCTTTTATTGTAAAAACAAGAGGTGTTGATGTTCGTGTTTTAGGAACAAAATTCAACGTGAGTTCTTACAAAGAGGATGCCGATATTAACACAGTATTGGTGGAAGGTTCTGTAAGTTTATCAAATGTCACAATGCCAAATGAGAAAGCAATCTTAGTTCCGGGTGAAAAAGGGACTTGGAATAATGGTCAAAAAGAGATTGTTGTAGAAAAGGTAGATACAAGCTTTTATACCCAATGGATGACAGGAGAATTAGTGTTTAGAAAAACGGCTTTTAAAGATATAATTATAAAATTGGAACGTTCTTATAATGTAACAATTGATAATAATAACAAAGAACTATTTGATAAAAAATTCAATGGTAGTTTTAATAAAAATGTTGAAACTATTGATGATGTTTTAAAGGCAATGGGTAAAATACAGGATTTTACTTTTAAGAAAGAAGGCAAACAAATAATAATAAACTAATTAATTTACTAACAGACTAAAATAAAATAATTTATGAGGTGAGCGTGTAATTTTTTTAAGGAAGAAATACATGAAAAAAAAATCGGAAAATAGTACCAGTATTTCCCGATTTAGTAATGTGTTTTAAACGACGTATCGAATCTAATCATTTAAAATCAAACCAAAAGTATGAAAAAAATATTTAACGGAAGATGGCTCTATCCGTACTTACCTAAAATAAGCCTTAAAATGAAACTAACCACAATATTACTGATACTGTCTTTGGTTAAAATTCAAGCGAGCAGTTATTCGCAGAACACGAAATTGTCATTGAAATTCAAGGAAGCAACTGTGGAACAGGTTTTCAATAAAATTGAATCCGTTTCTGAATACAGATTTCTTTTTGAAAGTAACCAGATAGACCTTAATAGAAAAGTTAATTTGAATGTTGAGAAACAAAAGATAAACGACATTTTAAGTATTCTTTTTAAAGGTACTAACACAATTTATTATGTCAATGACCGCCAAATTATACTGAAAAAGGAAAAGGAGGTTTTAGAAAAAGAAACGGTCTCTGATAGTAAAAAAATAGCCCAACAAGGTATTCAGATAACAGGGGTTGTTAAAGATGTTAATAATATGCCTATTCCTGGTGTAAATATTTTAGAAAAAGGAACTAAAAATGGAATTCAATCTGATTTTGATGGTAAATTTTCTATTCGGGTAAGTAGTAGCAGTAGTGCATTAGTATTCTCATTTATTGGATACGAAACAGCAACTAAAGTAGTGGGGCAAAACAAAACGATGAATATCGTTTTAAAGGATGAAAGTTCTACTCTAAATGAAGTAGTTGTAATAGGTTATGGTACTGCAAAAAAAGGAGATTTAACAGGTTCTGTAGTTTCAGTTTCAGGAGAAGACTTGAAAAAAACCAATATGAACAATGTTGCCGAAACTTTAACCGGTCGAGTTGCAGGGGTTCAGGTAGTTTCTTCAGAAGGTTCTCCGGATGCTGATATTAAAATTAGAATCAGAGGAGGCGGTTCGTTGACTCAGGATGCTTCTCCATTAGTAATTGTGGATGGTTTTCCTATTGCAAGTTTAAATGATATTGCTCCATCGGATATTGAAAGTATTACCGTTTTAAAGGACGCTTCTTCTACAGCTATTTATGGGTCCAGAGGATCTAACGGAGTTATACTTGTTACGACTAAAAAAGGTAAAGATGGTAAAATAGCGGTTACTTTTAATACCTATTATGGTTTAAAAAAAATAGCAAAAACTATAGATGTTTTAAATCCTGAAGAGTATGTAAGATTACAATACGAATATGTAAATCGTTTTAAAACAGATGATAGTTCTTATCAAAAATATTTTGGACAATGGGGTGATCGTGATCTTTATGCAGGATTGAAGGGGAATAATTGGCAAAAACAGGTTTTTGGCAGAGTTGGAGAGGCTAGAAGTCGTGATTTAGGTATTCGTGGAGGTACAGATAAGATGAATTTTAATTTCAATTATGCGCATATTGATGAAGAAACTATTATGCTTGGTTCTAAATTTAAGAGAAATAACTTATCTCTTGCTTTAAAAAACAAAGCTTCAGATAAAATTGATTTATCATTCACCATGCGTTATTCGGATACTCAAATTAATGGAGGGGGAACGAATGAACAAAATGCGAAATCTGTTTCGGCTGATGCCCGTTTGAGAAATAGTGTGGCCTATTCGCCAATTCCCATTGCAGGTCTGACTACTGATAATACTGATGAAGCTGATTCCAGTTATTTAGTGCATCCTATTGTTGCAGTGACAGATAATGATCGTCTTCAAAATAGAAAAAACTTTAATTTATTGGGAGGTGTATCTTATGAAGTTTTACCGGGTCTTAAATTAGGGTCTGATTTAGGTTTAGATAATTATAATTTTCAGGATTATCGTTTTTATGGACGTTCCACTTTTTATGTAAATAATCAAGTTTCAGCAGAAAATCAAGGCAAACCTGCTTTGGCATTATCAGATAAAAAGAATGTTACCTTTAGAATTGCTAATACCGTTAATTATGATTTTAAAAAGATTTTAGGTGGAGACCACAGTTTGAAATTATTAGCAGGACAAGAAGTAATTAAGACCAACAGCACAGAAATTGCTAGTGAAATTCATGGATTGCCATTGTATTTTAATTTTGAAAGTTCTAAAAATCTTTCTTCATTAGGAACTCCAATATATACTCAAACTAACTATGCTCCGGAAGATAAACTGTTGTCTTATTTTGGACGTTTAACTTATGATTACAAAAACCGTTATTTATTAACAGCTACTTACCGAGCCGATGGTTCCAGTAAGTTTTTGGGAAAAAATCGTTGGGGCTATTTTCCTTCGGCAGCTGTAGCCTGGAAAATCTCAGAAGAAGATTTCTTAAAAGATGTTTCCTGGTTAAAATTGCTCAAAGTTAGAGCTAGTTATGGAGAGGCTGGAAATAATAATATTCCTTCTGGTCAAACTTCACAATTATTTACAACGAATACAACTACCTGGATTAATGGCTTTACCAGCTTCTGGTCGGCATCAAAAACATTAGCAAATCCTGATTTAAAATGGGAAACTACAGTAACTCAAAATTTTGGTTTGGATTATGACTTGTTTAAAGGTAAAATTGTTGGAAGTGTTGAGGTTTATAAAAATCTAACCAGAGATTTGCTAGTTAATTTCCCGGTTCCGGGTACGGGTTATGATACACAGTATAGAAATATGGGAGAAACTCAAAATAAAGGTATTGAGGGATCTTTAACCGTTAATGTTATCAATAAACCAAAATATGGTTTAAGTGTTTCTATGAATATTGGAGTAAATAAAAACCGAATTAATTCATTGGGAATCATGAATAATTTTGGTCAGGCAACTAGTTGGGCTTCTACAGCAATTGGTAGTGATTATTTAGTAAATATTGGACGATCAGTAGGGGTAATGTACGGTTATAAAAGTGATGGACGTTATGAAGTGTCTGATTTCGATTATAACGGAACAAGTTATACTTTAAGAGCAGATGTACCTAGTAATGCCGGAATCGTAGGAACTGTTGCACCGGGAGTGATGAAATTGAAAGATATAAATGGAGATGGTGTTGTTGATGCTAATGACCAAACTGTTATAGGGAATGCTAATCCTAAACACACAGGTGGTTTTGTCCTTAATGCTAATGCTTATGGTTTTGATTTAACGGCCGCTTTCAATTATAGCTTTGGAAATGATATCTACAATGCAAGTAAAATTGAATATAGTACCATGACAGAAAACACTCAGTACAGAAATTTAAGTACTGTAATGGCTTCCGGGAATAGATGGACTAATATTAATGCTGCTGGGAATGTAGTTACTGATCCTGCAGAATTAGAAACTTTGAATGCCAATACAACTTTGTGGTCTCCTTTTATGAGAAATTTTGTTTTTAGTGATTGGGCAGTTGAAGATGGTTCTTTCTTGCGTTTAAACACACTTTCATTAGGTTATACTGTTCCTGCTGATGCATTATCTAAATACGGGATTTCTAAGTTAAGATTTTATGCTACGGCTAATAACGTTTTTGTTATTACAAAATATTCAGGTTTGGATCCGGAAGTTTCAACAATTAGAAGAACACCGCTTACGCCAGGGGTCGATTATTCTCCGTTTCCTAGAAGCCGACAAGTTTCGTTAGGTTTAAATCTTAACTTTTAATTGCAAAAAAAATGAAAAAAATACTTTTATATATCTCAATCATTACAGCAGGATTTTTGACTTCTTGTAATACTGAGGATTTTTTAGATGCTCCATCAAAATCTACTTTAGATGAATCGATTATATTTTCCAATGCAGGTTTGGCAGAGGGAGCAGTAAACGGAATTAAGGTTCCTTTTGGAGAAACCAATTCTTATCGAGGACGTTTTTTGCCTTGGTATGGATTAAATACTGACATAGAATGGTATAATACTTCACAAACAGCAGGTGCAAATACAGAATTATGTAATTATAATACCACAGCAACAAATACAGTGATGAATACAACCAATAATACTTGGGCTATGATGTATTCAGGAATCGAAAGAGCTAATATTTGTATCAAAGGATTGCGTACTTATGGTGATCCACAGCCAGGAACTGAATTAGGTTATCTTTTGGGAGAATCATTAACTTTAAGAGCTGTTTATTATGCTGATTTGTTGAGAGCATGGGGAGACATTCCGGCCCGTTTCGAGCCTATAACTTCAGAAACATTGTATCTTTCAAGAACAAGCCGTGATGTGATTTACAAACAATTACTTCAGGATTTGGGTGAAGCTGCTGATTTAGTGCCATGGCCTAATGAAACTACAGCTACTAAAAATGTAGAACGTGTTAATAAGGCTTTTGTAAAGGGTTTAAGAGCCCGTCTAGCCATGGCAGCCAGTGGTTATCAACAGTATGCTGATGGAGTAAGAAGAAGTACTGATCCGGATTTGTCTGTAGAAAAAATGTACAAATTAGCTTTGGATGAATGTAGAAGTGTTATAAACAGTGGTAAAGCGCAACTGGAAACTTCTTTTGAAACTTTATGGAAAAAATACAATAAAGAAGACTTAACTGCCGGGGGAGAATCATTATGGCAAATTCCTTTTGCTGACGGTCGTGGTCGTATGTTGTATACTTTTGCTGTACGTCATAATTCTATTGACCAATTTCAACAAAGTGGTACTAACAGAGGAGGGTCTTGTGGACCACTACCTTTTGTTTTTTATGATTACAATAAGGCGGATACCCGTAGAGATGTAACTTGTGTGCCTTACAAATACGGTACAGCAGTTAGTGGAATTGCTAAACAGGAATTGAATGATTTAGATACCTGGTATTTTGGAAAATACCGTTTCGAATGGATGTCTCGTATTGTTACTTCTGCTAATGATGATGGAGTTGATAAATTGTACATGCGATATGCCGAAGTACTTTTAATAGCTGCTGAAGCCGCAAATGAACTGGAAGGTCCTACGGCTGCAGCTCCATATCTAAAAGAAATCAGAAGAAGAGCGTTCCCAACAGCTTCTCAGGCTAATATGGTGGATACTTATGTAAACGCTTTAACTTCCAAGGAAGCCATGTTTAATGCTATTGTAGACGAACATAAATTTGAGTTTACAGGAGAGATGGAGCGTAAACAGGCTTTAATTCGTTGGAATTTATTAAAAGTAAAATTAGACGAAGCTAAAACTAAAATGACTAATCTACAGGCTCGTACTGGAGAATATTCAGATGTTCCTGCCACTTTATATTATAAGACAGCAGCCGATAATGTTTCGTTGATTGTCTATGGATTAAACCGTGGAGAAACTACTAATCCCGGAACAGAATACTCATCAAAAACATGGGTGAAGCTTGATGCAATTAAGGTAAATTCACTTTATGATGCTACAATAAATCCGGATGCTCATCAGTTTTGGCCAATCTGGCAAGTCTTTATCGATGGTAGTAATAATCAATTGTCGAATTAATTATAGGGATACTGAAAAAATAAATTAAATGGTTATTTCACGACTAAGAACTTTTCATTAAAATCAAAGAAGTTTTTAGTTGTGAAATACATAAAATATTAAATTATGAAAGCAAAATTTATAATTAAAACATTTTTAGTTTCCCTCTTCATGATAGGGACACTATTGAGTTGTACGAGTTATACCGAAGATATAATTAACACTTTGGAAGTAGATCGAGCATTTGCTCCAATCCAGCTTACTGCAACTATCAGAACACAAACAACAATTGAATTAAATTGGACTGCCCGCGATAATGTAGACCATTATGTAGTTGAATTTAGTGCCGATGATCCAACTTTTACAACAATTGCCAAAACGGTAAATGTTGACGCATCTGAATTACCTGTAAAAATACCGATGGAAGGAGAAACCGTTTATTCTATCAGAGTAAAAGCGATAGTAAATGGTTTGGAGGATTCCAATTGGACAACTGTTACAGCAACAACTCTTACGGAACAAATTTTTACCAGTATTATCGATGGCGATATTTTGGCTACTCAGGCTACATTGCGTTGGACCCCTAATAGTAATGTGACTCAAATTACATTGATGCCCGGAAATGTTACTCATGCAATTACAGCTCAGGAAAAAATTGACGGTAAAGCTACAATAACAGGGTTATCAGGAGAAACCGCTTATACAGCAACTTTGTATAATGGCACTAAAAAACGAGGCGTGTTAACATTTACAACAGGTATTGATGTAGGTGATGCAACATTGGTAAAACCTACAGATGACTTATTGCAAAAAATTGCTAATGCGGCTTCTGGTGCTGTTTTGGTTTTAGAGCCTGGTGATTATACTGCTCAAACAGCTACGGTAACGCTGGCTAAGTCTATTACTATAAGAGGTTTGAGAAGTTTTAATAAACCATTGTTAAAATTGAATTTCCTGTTAGCAGCTGGTACTGCCAATGTATCACTTATTGATTTAGATTTAACAGGAGGAAGCACGATGACGGATTTGCTTCGTTTTAATGAAGCTTCAAACAATTATGGTACTTTGTTGTATAGTGGATGTAATATCCATGATTTTACCCGTTCATTAGTTGCTGCCAACGTTGCTGCTAAGATTACCTCATTCACTATCGAGAATTCAATAGTCAAAAATGTTAATACAGCTGCAGGAGGTGATTTTATTGATTTTCGTTTGAGCTTTATTGGAGATATTATGATTAAGAATAATACTTTTGTAAATTGTTCTGCCGATAGAGATTTTGTAAGGGTGGATGCAACAACAGCTTATACCGGTAACACTAATGTTACATTAGATTCAAATACCCTGTATAAAACAAGTAATAGTTCAACTACTACTTACAGACGTATTTTCTATGTGCGTTTTGCAACTCATACATTGATTTCTAAAAACAATATTTTTGATAGCACTAATGCATTGTATGCAAATCAAAGTACTACTAATAACCCAACTTTTACAAATAATAATTATACAAATGCAGCTAATTTGTATACTGTTGCAGCTTCACCAATTCGTTATGATGCATCCGGTACACAATTAGATCCCGGATTTACAAATGCTGCTTCGGCTGATTTTACCATTAGTAATCAAACTTTAAAAGACAGAAAAGTAGGAGATCCACGTTGGATTAAATAACATTTTTTTTATACAATTATTGAGTAATAAACCAAGGAGGTATGTCTTAGGCATACCTCTTTAGGTATAGTATTCTTTTGCCTTATTTTATTGTTACACTAACAACAGCTTCGCTGTATTAACGATTAATTAATCATGAAAAAAATTTTTAAAATATTCTTTTTGTTCGCACTTTTTTCTTGTTCGAAAGATGATATAAAAGCTTCTGAAAATACAGGTGTTAATGTGGTCTATATTTCTTCAATTGGTATTTCTGGAGCTGATATTTCTTCGGGAACAACTTCACAATTAACAGCAAGTATTTTGCCCTCTGACGCTACATCTAAGATATTAATATGGAGTTCATCTGATAGCAGCATCGCTACTGTTTCTTCTACCGGATTAGTTACGGCTCTTAAAAATGGGACAGTAACTATTACGGCAACAGCATCGGATAAAAATATAATTAAAGCTACAAAAACGATAACCATCTCGTCTTTTATTACTGGGCCAACATACACCTATACCGTTTCTAATGCGACAGAATTACTGGCTGCTTTATCTAAAGTGAAGGCCGGAGAAACCGTATTTTTGAAAGGAGGAACTTATACAATGAATTCAAAAATTACTTTAAGTACTTCGGGAACTGATGGCAACCAAATTACCATTTTGGGGCAAATGGATGGAACTAGGGCGAAACTTGATTTTTCAGCAATAGGAGAAGGTTCTTCAAATCAAGGAATTGTGGTTGCTGGAAATTATATTCATATCAAAGCAATTGATGTTTATAAAGCAGGTGATAATGGAGTACAGGTGAAAGGGAGTAATAATACGATAGAATTTTGTTCGTTTTCAGAATGTTCCGATTCAGGATTGCAATTGGATAACGGAGCTTCAAACAACACAATTTTAAACTGTGATTCTTATTTCAATGCCGATTCTACTTTGGAAAATGCCGATGGTTTTGCCTGTAAATTAAATGTGGGTTCAGGGAATAAATTTATTGGTTGCAGAGCCTGGCAAAATCTGGATGATGGCTGGGATGGCTATTTAAGAGGAGCGGATAATGTTACAACAACTTATACCAATTGCTGGGCTATCAAAAATGGATATTTAAAAGATGGTAGCAAAGGCGCCGGTGATGGAAACGGTTTTAAAACCGGAGGAAGTGATGACAAATTATTAAAGCATAACGGTATTTATAAAAACTGTATTGCAGCAGGAAATGTAGCCGATGGATTTGATCACAACAGTAACCGTGGTAATGTGGAAATTTATAATTGTTCGGCTTATGATAATGGGAACAATTATAATTTTAGTTCAACAAATCCTTTAGCTAAATTAACTTTGAAAAATTCATGTACCATTGGAGCTTACGGAAGCGTAAAAGCCGATGTTTTAGATGTTACTAATAATGGATGGCTAAACGGTGTAGTTACTGATGCTGCCGATTTTGAGAGTACAGAAATCAGTCAGTTAATTCAGGCCAGAAAAGCGGATGGAAGTTTGCCGGACGTAACTTTTATGAAACTAAAAACAACGTCTGACCTTATTGATAAAGGAGTTGTAATCGAAGGGATTCCTTATCTTGGTGCAGCTCCCGATTTAGGTGCATTTGAGTTAAAATAATTATTTCTAAATAAAATCTAAACTATTCCTAAAAGCACAACTATTGTAAAAGTAGTGGTGTTTTTAGGAATAGTTTTTTTAAATTCATCCTTTCGAATAAATAAATTAAAATTTTAAATGGAAAAAATAAAGTGTTGTATTAAAAGTGTAAGCGTAGTGTTTTTGGGAATGCTTTCTTTTCAAAGTCTGAATGCCCAATATTTAAAAGGATTGACCAATGTTAGGGATACATCCTACAACACCAAAGCCGATTTTAAAAAAACACTGAAATACTTTCCTAAGACTACAATGGTTCCTGAGATGCATTTTGAAAATGTAAAGCAAAAGAACGATATTGTTTATTGTAGTTATGGCAAACGCAAAATGAAACTGGACATTTTTTTTGATAAAAATGTGCAGCAAAAACAAACAGCAATTATCATTATTCACGGTGGTGGTTGGCGTTCGGGAAACAGGCAACAGCATCATCCGATGGCGCAAAAACTGGCTTCTTTGGGCTATGTGTGTTTTACGCCTGAGTACCGATTGTCAACTGAGGCGCTTTTTCCCGCAGCGGTTTATGATGTGAAAGCGGCTATACGTTGGGTTCGTGAAAATGCAAATCACTACAATGTGAA
>JACCDQ010880381.1_pt1 | contig 11326 bp, 11 predicted proteins | sample 7446031 | NCBI WGS metagenome assembly JACCDQ01 (sample SAMN15323442, study PRJNA562643) | freshwater metagenome | isolation source: river surface water | place: USA:Blue River Watershed | collected 2017-08-17
GATTAATCGAGGTGCTATTACCGCCACCATTACGCCTCATGGAAGTCTTAAGAAGAGCAACAAGCCTCTTGCTGAAAACACCAGCGGTAGCAGCATCATCGTATACAACGATGCCACGACCAACGCCAGCAGCAAGAATGGTGTGCCAACCATCATCGTTCATCTTGCGTACAAAAGACGCTTCGAGAACTTGGAGAGCACGACCAACAAGATCCCAACGAGCATCCCTAGCATAACGCAAAGAGAAGTCGATAGAGGAACCAACTGCATAGGTTGGAACCATTACATAATCGCCTTCAACATGTCGTTCTGGAATCTTGCCCTGAGAAGGAATTGTATAGGCTACAAAATCCTTTTCAGAACCAGGAGACAAGAAATCCAAAGGAAACTCTACAGAGGTTCCTGGCTGGAAATTAACTGGCTCAAAGATGCCACCGATGGTGTCACCATTGAGAACACCCTGTCGCAAAGGAAGGGTGAGAGCCTTTGCTAATTCTGCTTGTGCAGCAGCAGCAGACTCAAATTGATTGCTTCCAGACTGACGAAGCAAGTCAATCATTTCTGGGGTTGGCTTTTTCATTTCTTTATCTCTCCTTTTTAGTTGGGAAGTTCAATGTAAACTTTGGCATAACCATTTTCGTCTTTGCTGGTAGCAAATTCGCCAACTTTAGGAGTGGCTACTTCACCGCCAGTTGCGGATACAGTAGGTGTCAACTTACCGCTAGTGGTAAGATAAGCCTTTGAACCTGCGGTTGGGGTAGTGCCAGATGCGATCTGGTCAGTAATCACATATCCCTTACGCAACAAAGGAGCTTTTTCACCAATAACTTGTTCATCCTTATGGAAGTTACGATGATAGCGGGTCTGGTCAATGTTAACAAAGTTAGCAAGACTCAAACCAGCAACCTTATATCCAGAAGGATTAGTTACTAGAGAAGCAACGCCTGGGGTGACAATGCCAGCACCAGAAGCAGCAGTACCATACACAAGTACTTGCCCCTTTTCGTGCACATCATTGCAAACCAACGAAATGTCGGTTTCATTAATCAAACGATCTGGTTTAATAGCCATTGGATTTCTCTCCTTTTTACTCGGTGGCCTGTTTATCTAAACCAAAATAAGAAGCAATCTGTGATGCTACTTGCTTAACTTCATCAACTACCTCAGAAGTTGCAAGAGCAGCATCCGGTTTAACTTCTGCGGTATCCAAAACTGAAGTAGAAGCTTTGCTTTCTGCTGGATCTTCTTCCATATTGTCTTCAGAAGATGGTTTTACTTCGACTTCTACTTGAGCAGCAACATTGCCACTCTTGTATTCGTCCATTTTCTTCTTCATGTAGTCACCTTGCATAGCGACAACATTTGCAAAAGCTTCATCGGCAAGAGTTTCCAAAGAATTAACTACTGTAATAGCTTCTTCCTTTGGCATTCCCATCTTTTCCATAACCATAGAAAGACGGTCATTGGTTTTCTTTTCTTTCTTCATGTTGTTGAGTTCGCTTAAAGCTGCCTCATAAGTAGCTTTAAGTTCCTCATACATTTTTGCAGACTCAGCCATTTTCTGAGTCATATCGTCTTTTTCTTTTTGCCACATACCAGCTTCAGCAGTATAGTCTTCAATTTTCTTGTTAGCTTCAGCCAAAGAAACATTGAGAACATCAATCTGCTTTAACTGTTCTTGCATTTCTACAAGTTCATTCTTATTGTCTGTCATTTTTTCTATCTCCTTTGAAACTGTAGTCTCACCTAAAACATACCCCGAATTAGACTTAAAAGCTTCCGTTTCTTGAAAAATAATACTTTCTGGATTTGCTGGTTTACGAACTAAGCCTTTCCCAGAGAATGTAATATTCTTTAAAAGTCTACCAACTTTCATATTTTTATACATACCGTTTCCACCATACACTCTAAGATGTTTGGTCAAGAAAGCGGTGTCCTCATTTCTTGCTACAACCTTAGAATTTTCACCATCTATTAAAGCATAATCAAAACCAGTAAATAATGCCTCCATCGAAACAAACCATCTTCCTTGAGCTAATTCTTCTAAAATTTGATTCATTCTCTGCTGTTTTTCTTGATCTTCCCAAAATTTATAAAGTACAGCAGAAGTTGTAATATGAAATTTAGATGGAAGATTATCTATTACAGTATCGTCTGGAATCATCTTTCCGTCAACTGCAATAGCACGACAAGCAGTAATATGTCCAATTATTTGATTTTGATCATGCTCGTAATTAAATGGCTTATCTTCTGGAGACTTTCTAGCTGCCCAAACTTCAGCACGATCAAAAACATCATCATTTTTATTCCAACCAGTAGAAACCAAAATTGATTTTAAATAATAAAGATCTACTTGTCCTTTATTTTCTGCAATAGTTTTAAATTCAGAAACTTCAAAAGGTTGAACAATTTCTAGCTCAGAGCAAGAAGATACAGTCAAACTGGATGTAATCTTATCTTTTAAACCATCTTCTATTTCAGATTTATATACAACTATTTCATTCATTTTCATCACTCCTAAAATAAGACAAAAATTTTTCTAAAAATTCTTTGTCATTTTTACTTGATTCAACATTTCCATTTTTTACAGTTGTTCTTCCTTCATCTGAAATTATTTCTACAGTATACTTATAAGAATTAGTCATGTCTCTATGTAGTAAAACAGAAAAAACATCTTCTACTTTTATGTTATTTATATAAAATTCTAATTTTGAAGAACTTATATCGTAATCTACGATTATTTTCCCCATACAATCTCCTAGAGTAATACACCGGAAAAATAATTTTTATATTTTAACCGATTTCATCAACTCTATAAATAGCAACTGCTGAAGCTTCTATTTTTCTTCTAACTTCTGTGTTTGGTTGAGTTCCTTCTTTATTTACATAATTTCTAATTGCAACACTTAAGATGGTTTTTATTTTTTCTGGAATTGGCATTTCAGAAGAAACTATTTCTCCAATAGTTTTTTTATTTACTTCTTGAAATGGTTTTAGTTGACACAAAATATGAAATTTAGTTTTTTCTAAACTTTCAAATTCTTGAGAAGAAAGTTCACGAAGACTTTTCTTTTTTAAAGAAGATAAATAAGCAGCATTAACATATTCAGATATAATTTTTTGAGAAGTTTCAGACCAAGACATTGCTTCAACCAATTTAGCAGCAGTTCTTGGTTTAACTTCTTTTTTCTTTCTTTGCTCGCTATCTTTAACTCCAACTGGTCTTCCTTGTCCAGATATGCCAGTAGGCTGTTGATTATTTGTATCTGTATTAGTATTTGTGCTTTCTTGCAAATTAGGTTCTTGTTCAATTTCTATATCAAAATCTTTTGGTGTCATAACACCCATTTGAACCCAAAGCTTTTTAAGATCATCAATTCTTTGCGGGTTATGCCAAGGACCAGCTTTCTGTGGCATTTTTCCACTCAAACGCTTTTTCATTTCTCTTTTTCTACGAACATTTTCTATTTCTGGAATAAGATCAAATCTTTCTTGTAAAGCTTCTTCACTAATAAGATCACGATCCATAAGATCAATAAGCAATCTTTTTTCAGCAGCTTCATCTGATAGTGTATGTTGATCAAATACAACTTGGGCAGGAAGCTTAAAGCCCATAGCTTGTTGAACTATCTTTACTTCTTTATCCCAAAATGCTATTAAGAGTTGACGACCATATTCTAATCTTTCAATCAAAGTCCTCAAACTGATGTAGTTATTTGAAAAACCTTGCCCAACTGGCAGTCCTGTTAAAGATGGAGGAATACCAAGTCCAGCGAAGATGGCGTTTAAAATAGGTTTGTATTTTTCTTCGCCTAAAAATTGAGCTACATCAGTTGAGGTTTCTTTAAAGTCTAGTTCTGGACCCCAGATCAAATCTATAGATCCACCACCAACATTATTTAATAACATATCAGCAAGACGACCAATAGCTGTTTCTGTTGGTAAAATTTTATGTTCTAATGAACCAAGTTTCCAAACACGAATATGGCTAACTGCCCCATCAAGTGCAGCAAGGTCGGCAAGCTTCATTTTCTTGAGCATCATAAGATCTTCAAGAATACAATATATCATTGGCCTAGCCCAAACTTGCCAATCATCTCTCTTATAATAAATTGCAGTTGTTTTTTCTTGCGGAAGAGGTAAAGCTTTTCCACCTTGTGAAACACTTGTAAGACTTTGTAATGATATTCCAGAAATAATATCTTTTTCTAAAGTGTCTTGAGGATTTTTTATTTTTTTCAGAATTGTTTCTGGAATTCTCACACCATATCTAAAAGAGTTTGGTCCAAGAAATGGAACAAGTTCTTCTCCAAATACTTCTATAGTAGTTGGATTATATATTGTGTAGCCCCAAGGAATTTCATTTTTATTAGAAGAAATAGGATCGCCAACAGGCATATCTGCTGCTAAACCTTTTTGTAAATTTTCTACATCATAACTTTTAAGTTTTGCAGTAGCTCTTTTGATGATTACATTACCAGCCCTATACAACATATTCAAAATTCTTTCGGTTCTTTCTGGGCCGTTAACTTTTGCAAACCATTCTCTATAAAATTCTTGTATTTTTTCATTAGGATGAACCAAGTCAATGCCCTGACAAGCAAATTCTGCCATCATATCTATTACATTACGAACAATACCAATACGATCATATGCTTGCATACAGGCAGAAATGATATCTTTTTCTAAAACTGGTATGGATTCACCAGGTCTAAAATAATCATAATCTCTTCTATCAAAAGATTCTCTTACAGATGTATTTGGGAAAACAACATTTTGAAAAGCAGTTCCAGCTTTTGTTTTATGGTGCAATGAGTCTACATAATTCGATTGAGAAAGTGCATTTTCTTTTGATTTTTGATCATTTTCATCCCAAGTAACAAACAAAGGTTTTTCTTGCGACATTGTTTTTTCCCTAATCGGATTATAATTGGATTACTCTAAAATATTATTACACCTAGTAGGAATAACAGCACCATATGCAGAATTATTCTTGGTTGCCTGTTTAAACCAATCTGGACCGATATACATTGGTGCTTCGCTTTTTGTTCCACCAACGCTTGAAGCAAAACCACCAGCTTGAACATATTCTTCTTGAACTTCAATCCTCTGAAACATTCTACCAACCATATTTGCCATTAATAGTGCAGAGTATCTATCTTTTCTTGAAGATGATTTTTTTCCATCTGCATCTCTAGTTTCTGGAGTATCCCATCTATCACGACCAGAACTTGTTTGTGTATGTACGATACTGGCAAGCTCATCCTTAAGTTCTTCTATATCCATAACACAATCTTCTAAAGTATCATAAAGGTTTACATTATTATCTTTTCTTCCAGAAGCAATATCTTCTTCTTCTGCTAAAGTAATTGATACTGGATCAAAGTATGGAAAAAGAAGAACCTTATCTTCCATATCTTTACGAAGTCCATGATTTGCTTCAGTTGTCCAATTTGCATCTGCAAAATTTATCATCTGTAAAACATGTTCTCCACGCTTATCATCAGTATCTTTGTGTTTATTAGGATCAATTGCTCTATATATTGGTATTTCATTTTCAGCAAGTCTGCTTGGATCTTGTAAACCTTCTTCAATAGCTACGCCACCACCTTGACTATCTAGAGCTATTCTTTGCATATTTGGAAATGCTCTAACTAAATCTCTAATTTTACGACAGCAATAACTATAAAAATCTTTTTCTTTAGATATACCCTTATTCATTTTCGCCTTAAAAGTTGCCCTATTAGTTGTCCAACAGTAAACTATCCTTCTATGATCTGGGTGTAGTGCTAAAACTATAATTGCAAAATTATCTCTTTCTGAAGCAGGGTCAATTGCCATAACATGTTGAACAGAAGCATCTCCAAGTAATCCGGCATGAAACATAACTTCGCCACTTGAAGAAAGCGTTATTGGTTTTTCTGGACGACCAACAACACAAGATTCAATTAAGCTACGCTTAAAAAATCCATCTGAATCAGTAGCAAATGTCGCACCATATTCAATTAAATAATTTGCCTTAGTGCTATTAACTCTTGCAGAAGATATTTGTTTCGCATCCATAAAACCAACTGGAAGTATTTCTACTGGAAGACGAATGATAGAATAATCACGCCAATCAAAACCATCGGGTACTGGCCCTTGAAATATGTCTTCTAATTTTTTTCGATCTCCAGCACTTTCAATAATGCGTTTATAATTAACCCAAGTTTTATAAAAATGATTAAAAGCATAGTATGCAGTACCAGCTACAATATTTTGATTACTTCGCAATACTTTGTTTTCTCTTTCATCGTCTTCTTTAGACCATATACCAAGCTGTTTCATCATTTGTATTTTTGCTTGTCTTTGAACTTTTTGACTTGGATTAGAAGCAACGCTAGAAAAACCTCTAACAACATTCTGATAAATATCTTCTCTGATAGATGCAAATTCATCGCATATAGTATAGTTAGCTCTTTGACCTCTAATCTTTTCACCAGTTCCTAGAGGTAAAGCCATAGCCACACTTTCGCCAACAATCATTTCACAACGGTCAATATCACGCCTTGGCCCTTGATCTCTATTATTTCTACCCTTGCCACTACCGCACAAATCTCTATAAATAGTGCCGTTTGACCATAGACCTTCCATATATTCAAATATAACTTTACTTTGTCTAAATACTTTTCCGATAATTGCTATTTTACAACCCTGAGTAAATAAAAGTCGAAGCATCGAATATAGAGCAAGAATATAACTCTTACCGCTACCACGACCAGCAATAATCATAGGGAATGGGCGTTTCCACAATTCTTTAAGTATGATGTGCTGAAATGGAAATATGTCTATGCCAAATAACAACTTGCAAGTAAATGGAAAATAGTCTGGATTTCTAAGTATTCTCAAGAATTGAACAGCCATGTCCTCTTGATTAGTAAATACAACATTCTTTAATGGATGAATTATATCTAATGGAATTTCTATTTTATCTTCTAGTTCCATTAGATTAGAGTCTGGGCGAACTGCCAATATTTCTTTTTCAGATAAAAGCCAAGCTCTATCAATTATCTTTTTGATCTGGTCTTGATTGCTCATTTTCTATAACTCTCTTAAATATTGAGGAAGCTATTGTTTTACCATGCTTTCCAGCAAATATAATTTTAACCTTGTATTTCATTTCAATTTCTAAAAGTCTTTTGAGCAAAAAGAATGGATTTAACTTAACATTTTTCCTTTTCCACGGAGGAACACTTGAGCCTTTAGGGTAAGCAATTAAATCTTCCATGTTAAATTCTAAAATCATAAAAGGATATTTAAATGATTCCATTCTTTCAAGTTCACGCTCAAATCTATCTTCAACTAAATTGCTTGCAAGTTCTGCTATACATCCTTTTCTTTCTATAGATAAAAGATGTTCATAACCCTTTATAGAGTAGTCTCCTGTTTTAAGACCTTCTACTAAAGTTCCTTCACAAGAACTTCCAGTCGTAAAATCCCAACCATTTTGTTCTCTGGTATCACGAATCACCTGGTACTTTATTTCCATTAATGTCGCTCACAACCATCTCTTGAACTAAGTCCTTAAAAGAATATGTTGGTTTCCACTTTAAGGTTTCCTCTGCCTTATGTGGTAGCCCTCGTAGAGCATCGACCTCAAATGGTCTAACAAACGAAGAACTTAATTCAACATGATCCTTCCACTTTTTTATTCCAGCAACACTAAAAGCTTCTTGCAAGAAATCAGCAACAGAATATGTTTTTCCAGTTGAAACAACATAATCGTCTGGCGAGTTTGATTGTAGCATTAAATACATAGCCTTGACATAATCTTTTGCATGACCCCAATCACGCAGAGAATTTATATTTCCTAAAACAAGTTTAGATTTTGTTTGTCCATTTAAGTATTTGCCAATCCAATTTGTTATTTTTCTAGTAACAAATAGCTCGCCTCTTCTGGGCGATTCGTGATTAAATAAAATACCAGAACAAGCAAATATCTTATGTGACTTTCTATATATATTAATCAAACAATGAGCACCATATTTAGCCACAGCATATGGCGAATTAGGTATGAAATGAGTATTTTCATCTTGAAATGCACCCAATTTAATAAAATCTTCTCTGCCAACAGCAGTTTTAGATTCTAACCTATTATTGTTCTTATCTGTATAACTAAAACATGAGCCGTACATTTCGCTGGTAGAAGCTTGATAAAATTTAGAAGATTTACTGTAATTCACAATAGCATCTAATATGTACAGCACTCCCTTCAAATCCACATCTATCGTATAACTCGGCTGATTAAACGATTCGCCCACATGACTTTGTGCTGCTAAATTGTAAATCTCTGTAGCTTGAATATCGTTTATGATTGAATAAATAAAGGCTGGATCTATAACATCGCCTTCGATTAAATTGAAATTTTTATTATCTAAAAGATGAGAAATTCGCCCAAGGTTATTCCCAGAAGATCTTCTCTTCACACCATAGACTTTATATTTCTTCTCAAGTAGAAGTTCTGATAGATATGATCCGTCTTGGCCTGTCGCCCCAAATATGATTGCTTTCTTAGCCATTTTTCTGTTCCTCTGGTACTAATACTGGAGAATCTTGTGATCCATCCTCAAAAGTGTGTGGTCCTGTTAAACGCTTGAACTCTCTCCCTGTTGCCATCTTCATTAATTCCATTTCTCGCCCTGTTATTTCTCTCTCTTCTTCTTCGGCCAGTCTTTTAATTATAGCCAAATAAGTTTCTTTCGATGACTCGATACGAGTGACACGCTGATCTCTGGTAGCCTTTAGGTCTTTGAGCAACGCTTGATGTTTCTCTTCGAGCTTAATGTATTCGTTAGAACGAGCTTGTTCTGCTGATTTAGCTGCTTGTATTTGAGTCTCTAAGTTTAGCAGATAAGTCCTGTCATTGTCTGTCATCTCGTCCGGCGAGGAAAATCGCCCAAGGTATTCATCCTGCTGGCGAGTTAGTTTAGCTATCTCTTTCCCTGCGTTGCGTTTGCCCTTGGCGTTTCGGTGCATCATGATTTCAAATTTGATAACTAAAAAGATTTGAGTCTCTTCAGTTACAAGAACATCTTCTCTGAACTGCTCTATATATTTTGTATATTGCTCTTCAAAATATTCCAACTCATCAACATCAAACTCTTCTCTCAACTGTTTCCAAGCTTTACTTGTGCGTAAACCGTGAGCTTTTTCTTTAATAAGCAAACTATCTATATATTGCTTGATTAAATCTTCTGGCTTGTTAAGTTGAGCAGAGAGATCTACAAGGGCGATTGTCTGATGGTTCTGGGCGATAAATTCCCTGTCCGTTTTATTCAGCTTTTTTCCTGCCACTTAATATCTCCTTAATGGCATTCTCAACTTTTGTCCGTTTAGCCTTGGGAACTGGTTCACCATTCCTCATCCTAATATATGTAGAGCGTAATTCAACATCAAGGTGCAAGTCAATAAGCTCAAGACATTCAAGTATATTTGCATCATCAACTACGGATTGATTCATTTTCATAGACTTATTATTATCGTCTGCTGTTTGTATATCTTGGGGGCGCATTAAATTTTGCTTAGAGGCATTTCTTTTTTTCCAAGCTAGATATTTTGGACAAGTAGAACCATCTGGGTGTTTGCCATGCTCTGCACAAATTTTACATGGAGGATCAGTCCGGTGGTATTTATCACGCTTGAAGTTAATCAAGCGATTTTTAATGTGTGTATATAAGAAGTTTTCCAAGGGGCGATTTGGATCATATCTAGGAAGAGCCTCTAACCCAAATATGTATGCCTCTTGTTTTATGTCATCGGCATCAAAATATCCAAATATAAATGTTTGAGCAAGAAGAGTGATGGCTTTATCCATTGCCGTCATTACTTCGACTTCCGTCAAGTTGTGGGGATAATTCATTTAGTTTAATTTCCACAGACTTTGTATTAGCCACTATCCTAAATAATGCTTCCTCCTCAGAAGGTTCTGGAATATTATTTACTTCCTCTTGAGTTGGAAGATCTCCATGGGCAACAACTCTAAGTTCGCTTTCAATTTTCATATTGTTTCTCCTTCTATGAATTAGTATAAATACACCATGAGAAAATTGCTAGTGCAAGCATATGGGCATTTTGGAGACAACCTTTGTGTTGCTGGGGCAATTTCACAAATTAAAGATGCTGAAATTATTATAGCAACAAATAATCAATTTAAAGATGCAGTAGAAAATATTCCAAATGTTAAAGAAGTTAAAATACTTAATGATTCAGAAGCACATCGTTTTGCAGCAGCAAATGGCTATACTATATTTCAAGCGACACTTGAACACCTTCAAAGAAATGTTGCTAGATTAGATGAGCGTTTGTGTCACTACTTCAAATCTATAGGAATAGACTATCTTCAACCACGCTCGGCATTTTTCCCCACAGAAAAAGAATTAGAATGGGCGAATAACTTTGCCATCAAATACAACGACAAGCCATTGCTTGGAGTTGAATCGGGATATACAAGTAATCAAAGTTTTATAGATACGAGATCGTGCGATCTTTTAGTAAACTATTATAAAAATGATTATCATATAGTTTGGTTGTGTAATAGAGCATATCCATCAAACCATAACCATATAATTACGCCACAGGATGCTTCCCGAAGAATGATATGCGCTCTCCTGCCAAAACTGTCTTTGTTTGTTTCAAGTTTCTCAGGATACTTTTGGGCGAGTCGATCCTTTGAGAAACCGCCAAAAACTATATGCTGTTTGTTCCCACTTTATAAAAACTGGTTTGAGCACAAGGAAGACATAACTATCCTAGAACCAAAAGAATTTAAAGAAATATATGATAAGTAAAGAAACAAGAGAAACGATATACAAATTCATTAGGGCGAACTACAAGTCCATGACAATTGAACAAATCCAAGATGCCCTACGCAAAGTAATACTCATGGATCTTCACCGAAACACAGTACAAAAACTCATCTACGAAGCTGTTGGGGCCGAAGACAAGAATCCAATGAAGTCAGGTAGACCCAAGAAGCTTAGGTAATACATTAGGGGAAAGTTGGGCTTGGTGAGTGGGAACCCCCCCCGCCGGGCCAGGCCGGATGCCAAAATGGCAGCCAATCAAATAAACCCCTAAGCTTATCTCAAATATCTTGATTGCATAGCCTGCCAAAATGACAATTTATAGAAAAAAAATAAAAAAAATATTTATTTTGCCATAACTCATTAAACCACAATAACTTAGGGAAATAAAAAATAAAAAAAAATAATTTTTAAAAATATTTTTTTGTTCCAAAAAGCGCTGATAGTGCCGCCTGTCAGTCATTGCCGGTTAAAAGACCGCATAC
>JACCDQ010422388.1_pt1 | contig 11320 bp, 11 predicted proteins | sample 7446031 | NCBI WGS metagenome assembly JACCDQ01 (sample SAMN15323442, study PRJNA562643) | freshwater metagenome | isolation source: river surface water | place: USA:Blue River Watershed | collected 2017-08-17
AGACGCGGCCGTGGTCGTCGAAGAATTTCTTGATGGTCCAGAAGTTTCACTGTTTTTGCTGTCTGACGGCACACATGTTGTGCCGCTCGCGCCAGCGCAGGACTTCAAACGCGCATTCGACAACGATCTCGGGCCCAACACGGGCGGTATGGGTGCGTACTCGCCGCTGGACTGGGCACCTGCTGGGTTGGTTGAAGATGTTGTGGCTCGCGTCGGCCAGCCGGTCGTGGACTACATGCACTCGGTCGGCAATCCATTCAGTGGTCTTTTGTACGCGGGCCTTGCACTGACCGCAAAAGGTGTCAAAGTGATTGAGTTCAATGCCCGTTTTGGAGACCCTGAAACCCAGGTGGTGCTTGCGCGTTTGAAGACCCCATTGGCAAGCGTTTTGCGTGCTGCTGCGACAGGCAAACTTGCGTCGCTACCGCCTCTGGAGTGGAGTGATGAAGCTGCAGTGACAGTTGTCGTTGCCAGTGAGAACTACCCAGAAACTCCCACTACGGGCGATGTCATCAGCGGTCTCGACGTTGCAGACGCCATGACAGGCGTTGATGTGTTCCATGCTGGCACCAAAATTGCAGACGGCAACATCGTGTCAGCGGGTGGCCGTGTGCTTTCTGTAACTGCTGTTGGCGCCAACTTAGACGAGGCCCGGGACCGTGCGTATGCGGCAATCGGAGCAATTTCGATTCGCGGAAGTCATTTCCGTTCAGACATTGCGCTGAAAGCGTCACAGGGACTCATCAAACCCTGAGACAATATGCCTGTGAGTTCAAAACCTCGAATTTCAAATGTTCTTGCTAATCGTTACGCCTCTACCGAAATGGCGTCCGTCTGGTCCGCTGAACACAAAATTGTGCTCGAGCGTCACCTCTGGGTAGCCGTTCTTAAAGCTCAAAGCGAACTCGGCATCGAAGTTCCGGCAGATGCAATTGCGGCTTACGAACGCGTCATTGATCAAGTAGATGTTGCGTCCATTGCGGCTCGCGAAGCAATTACGCGTCACGATGTCAAAGCACGCATCGAGGAATTCTGCGATCTTGCAGGTCATGAACAGATCCATAAAGGCATGACCTCGCGCGATCTCACCGAAAACGTCGAGCAATTACAGATTTTGACGAGCCTGGTTTTGATCCGCGACAAGATGGTTGCAGCTCTCGCTCGACTTGGCGCGCTCGCCGCTCAGTACAACGAAACTGCGCTTACCGGTCGCTCGCACAATGTCCCTGCGCAAATTACAACTCTCGGTAAGCGATTCGCTTCTGCTGCTGATGAGATGCTCATTGCATTCGATCGACTCGATGACTTAATCGCCCGTTACCCCTTGCGCGGCATCAAAGGTCCCGTGGGCACATCTCAAGACATGCTCGATTTGCTCGGTGGCGATGAAACGAAACTTGCAGATCTCGAGCAGCGCATTTCGCATCACCTGGGCTTTGAAAAAGTACTGACCTCGGTCGGTCAGATTTACCCACGTTCACTCGACCACGATGTCACCAGTGCTCTGGTGCAAATCGCAGCTGGTCCATCGAGTCTGGCTCACACCATTCGTTTGATGGCTGGTCAAGAACTTGTCACCGAAGGTTTCAAGCCTGGTCAGGTCGGCAGCAGTGCCATGCCGCACAAGATGAACACTCGTTCCTGCGAACGAGTGAATGGTTTTGCTGTGATTTTGCGGGGCTACGCAACCATGACGTCTGAACTTGCAGGTGGACAATGGAACGAAGGCGATGTTGCGTGCAGTGTGGTGCGCCGCGTTGCGCTAGCCGATTCGTTCTTTGCACTTGATGGTCTGTTCGAAACATTCCTGACCGTACTTGATGAATTCGGCGCGTTCCCAGCAGTGATTTCTGCTGAACTTGAACGCAATCTGCCTTTCCTTGCAACCACCAAGGTTTTGATGGCAGCAGTACGTAAAGGCGTCGGTCGTGAAATCGCCCATGAAGCGATTAAAGAACATGCAGTTGCTACAGCGCTTGGACTGCGTGAAGGCCAACCAAATAATTTGATCGAGCGTCTTGCTGGTGACGCGCGACTTGGTCTTTCACTCACTGAAATCACAGAATTGATTTCAGAACCGCTTGAATTCACTGGTGCTGCACGCAGCCAGGTCGAGCATGTGATCGACCAAATCGATGCAGTTGCCTCTTTGCACCCTGAAGCTGCTACGTACTCGCCAGCCGCAATTCTCTAAGCAAATACAAGGATTTTTCGTGCAGATTTCGCCAACCGACTATCAATTGCCATCGGAATTCAAACACCTATATTCCGGCAAAGTCCGCGACCTCTACGAAACACCTAATGGCGATCTTTTGTTTGTTGCTAGTGATCGCATCAGCGCTTATGACTGGGTGATGCCAACGACAATCCCGGACAAAGGACGCATTCTCACGGCACTTTCGCTGTGGTGGTTCGAGCAATTAAAAGACGTTATTCCCAACCACGTGCTCTCAGTCGATGTGCCTCAAGCCGTTGCAGGGCGCGCCATGATTTGTTCGAAACTCGACATGTTTCCAGTCGAGTGCGTAGTTCGCGGATATCTCACAGGTTCGGGACTCGTCGAATATCGCGAGTCCTCCAGTGTGTGTGGAATTTCGTTGCCTGCTGGATTACTCGATGGCAGCCGTTTGGCTGCACCGATTTTCACCCCAGCAACAAAAGCTGAGTTGGGCGAACATGACGAGAACGTTGACTTCAACCATGTCGTCCAAACCATTGGTGAATCTGATGCGATGGCATTACGTGATGCGAGCATTGCGATTTACGAAAAAGCTGAAGCGATTTCGCGTGATCGCGGAGTGCTGCTTGCAGATACGAAATTTGAGTTTGGCCGCCGAGCCGACGGTGTCATTGTCGTTGCCGATGAAGTTCTGACTCCTGATTCATCTCGTTACTGGCCAGCGGAGTCGTGGAATCCAGGTCAATCTCAGCCGTCTTTTGACAAGCAGTTCTTGCGCGACTGGCTCACTTCGCCAGCCTCGGGTTGGGATAAGAACGGCAGCACGCCGCCACCTGCGCTGCCCAACCAAGTGGTCGATCAAACTCGGGCGAAATACATCGAGGCCTACGAGCGTCTCACTGGCCTCGACTGGTCGTAATCTCACTATGTAACAAGCGGTCAAAGGTGGTCTTCACAGCGACTAAACTTTGCCTGTCTCTGTGAGACTGTCCAAGCCCCCTCCCCAAGGAGTGCAGCGTGGCCCGAGTCGTGGTCGATGTTCGTTTGAAGTCCGAAATCCTTGACCCGCAGGGTCGTGCAGTTCAAGGCGCATTAGGTCGCCTCGGGCTAGAAGGCGTGACCAACGTCCGCCAAGGAAAACAGTTTGTCATCGACATTGATGGTGCTGTGGACGAAGCAAAGCTTCATGAAATCGCTGGCAATTTGCTGAGCAATCCAGTCATCGAAGACTACGAACTCCGTATCGAAGAGGCGTAACCATGCAGGGCGCTCGCATTGGAGTTGTGACTTTCCCAGGCTCACTTGATGATCGCGATGCAGCACGCGCGGTCCGTCTCGCTGGTGCTGAGCCGGTTGCGTTGTGGCACGGCGACCACGATTTGAAAAAAGTCGACGCTGTAGTTCTGCCTGGTGGTTTTTCTTATGGTGATTACTTGCGGTGCGGTGCGATCGCTCGTTTTGCACCAGTCATGCAAGAAATCGTCGCGGCAGCCCATGAAGGTTTGCCTGTTCTCGGCATTTGCAATGGTTTTCAGATTTTGTGCGAATCGCATTTGTTGCCAGGCGCACTGATTCGTAACGATCACATGCATTTTGTCTGCCGCGATCAGAAACTGCAGATTGTTAACAACAGCAGTTTCTGGACAGCGGATTTCGACATGAATGAAGAGATTGTCATTCCGTTGAAAAACGGTGAAGGCGGCTACATCGCTAGCGAAGCCGTTCTTGATGAACTCGAAGGTGAAGGACGCGTCATTGCGCGCTACCTCGACGTCAACCCCAATGGCTCCTACCGCGACATCGCTGGCATCACTAATGCCCGCGGAAATGTTGTCGGTTTGATGCCGCACCCAGAACATGCAGTTGAAGCTTTGACTGGTCCTACCACTGACGGCCTCGGCTTTTTCACTTCTGCACTGACATCGTTGCTCCAAGGAGTTCGCGCATGAGCCGCCATGTAGACACCGTTGCAAACGCAGCTGCAACTCCTGAAGTTTCTCAGCCTTTTGCTGAACTAGGTGTTAAGCCTGACGAGTACGCACGCATTCGCGAAATTTTGAATCGTCGTCCGACGAACTCGGAATTGGCAATGTATTCCGTCATGTGGAGCGAACACTGCTCCTACAAATCATCCAAGGTTCACTTGCGTCAGTTTGGCGACAAAAAACCTGAATCTGACGCCATGCTCGTTGGCATTGGCGAAAACGCTGGTGTGGTCGACATTGGTGACGGCTGGGCCGTTACATTCAAAGTTGAGTCCCACAACCATCCGTCTTTTGTTGAGCCTTATCAAGGTGCAGCCACTGGCGTAGGCGGCATTGTGCGTGACATTTTGTCGATGGGTGCACGTCCAGTAGCAGTTATGGATCCACTGCGTTTTGGTCCTGCAGATGCGCCTGACACTGCGCGCGTTTTGCCGGGCATCATTGCTGGTGTTGGCGGTTACGGAAACTGCCTTGGTTTGCCAAACATTGGTGGCGAAGTTGTTTTCGATCCGAGTTACATCGGTAACCCGTTGGTCAATGCATTGTGTGTTGGCACCATGAAACATGAAGACATCCATTTGGCAAAAGCTTCTGGCATCGGCAACTTGGTGATCTTGTTCGGCGCTGCAACTGGTGGCGACGGCATCGGCGGTGTTTCTGTTCTTGCATCAGAAACTTTCGAAGACGGTGGTCCAGCCAAACGTCCTAGCGTTCAGGTGGGCGATCCCTTTATGGAGAAGCTACTCATCGAATGCACTCTCGAAGTTCTACACGCTGGCTTGGTGGAAGGCATCCAAGATCTCGGTGGTGCAGGCATTTCATGTGCCACATCTGAGTTGGCATCCAACGGCACTGGCGGCATGCACGTGTACCTCGAACGTGTGCCGTTGCGCGATGACACTTTGACGCCAGAAGAGATTCTGATGTCAGAATCGCAAGAGCGCATGTGTGCAATCGTGCCACCGGAAAACGTGGACAAGTTCCTCGAAATCTGCCGTAAATGGGATGTTTTAGCTACCGTCATTGGCGAAGTGACGGACACTGGCCGTTTGGTGATCGAATGGCATGGCGAAGTAATCGTGGACGTGCCACCTCGCACTGTTGCACACGATGGTCCGGTTTACGAACGTCCTTACCACCGTCCAGAATGGCAAGATGCGCTTCAAGCAGATGCGCCAACTGCAGACCGCCTGGCTCGGCCAACAACTGCAGCTGAATTGCGCGAAACAATTCTGCGCATGACCGCTGCTCCAAACCTTGCGAGCAAGCGTTGGGTAACAGACCAGTACGACCGCTACGTTTTAGGTAACACCGTTTTGGCGCAGCCTGAAGATTCAGGCATGGTTCGCGTTGATGAAACCACTGGTCGTGGCGTTGCAGTAGCAACTGACTGCAATGGTCGTTTTGCAAAACTTGATCCGTACAACGGTGCGAAGCTGGCACTCGCCGAGGCGTACCGAAATGTTTCGACAACATGCGCTGTTCCTTTGGCAGTGACCAACTGCCTCAATTTCGGTTCACCAGAAGATCCTGAAGTCATGTGGCAGTTCTCGGAGGCTGTTCGCGGTCTTGCAGATGGCTGTTTAGAAATGGGAACGCCAGTAACTGGTGGCAACGTTTCTTTCTACAACCAGACAGGTGACGTTGCGATTCTGCCTACCCCAGTGGTCGGCGTTCTCGGTGTCATCGATGACGTCGAGCGTCGCACGCCTATGTCGTGGCAACAAGACGGCGATCTGATTTACGTTCTTGGCGTCACTCGCGATGAATTTGCTGGTTCAGAGTGGGCTCACGAAGTGCATGGTCATCTCGGTGGCTTGCCGCCAGTCATTGATCTTGCTCAAGAAAAAGTTCTGAGCGAAATTTTGGTTGCGGCTTCTCGCGATGGGCTCATCGATGCAGCACACGATGTCAGCGAAGGCGGCATCATGCAGTCGCTGATTGAAATGGCAATTCGTAGCGGTATCGGCGCGCGAGTATGGGTAGCTGACGGAATGGATCCGTTCGTATTCGCCTATGCCGAATCTGCAACGCGTGCGATTGTCGTTGTTGCGCGTTCTGAAGAACAGCGTTTCGTTGACATGTGTGGTGCGCGAGGATTCGCACACGAACGCATTGGTGTTGTGGATTCTGCTGCTGCAGAAGTTCCAGCGCTGACAGTCGATGGTGTTTACGGTGAAACCTTGGTGCTGCCAATTTCTGAATTAGCTGACAAGCATTTTGGAACTTTGCCAGCCATTTTTGGCCCAACAGTCGGCTAATGAAATCGGCTCCTGACGCTGTGCGCGAGTGCATTGAGTTGTACTCGCGCAATGAGCGTCCAAATCGAGAGCTCGAAAAAGCAGCCACTAAAGCTGTGACCGCTGAACTTGTTGCCATCGCGCCTGGAAAAGCTGTGGAATTTCGGGTGCCACCCCATGTCGCTGTGCAGTTGGTCGAAGGACCTGCGCATCGCCGCGGTACTCCGCCTGCTCTTGTGGAACTCAAAGCTCGTGATCTTTTCGATCTCGCGGTTGGGGCAATTTCGTGGGTTGAACTACGAAAGTCAGGTCGCCTCAGTGCTTCGGGGGAGCGCAGTGACCTTTCATATTTGTTCCCCTGTTTCACATTGCAGGATTGAACCTTCGTGGTCTAGGTCTGCAGCGGTGCTGCCCGTAGAATGCGCACGTGGCACGCGGCGATGGGCTTTTGACCCACGACATTAATCCAGGCGAAAAAGGCCCCCAAGATGCATGTGGCGTATTCGGGGTGTGGGCACCTGGAGAGCAGGTAGCCAAACTCGTTTACTTCGGTCTTTATGCATTGCAACATCGCGGCCAAGAATCTGCAGGTATTGCAGCTTCTGATGGCGCGCGCATGGTGGTCTACAAAGACATGGGTTTGGTTTCTCAGGTTTTCACTGAGAGCATTCTTGAAACTTTGCAAGGCCATTTAGCTGTTGGTCATTGCCGTTACTCAACTACTGGCGCAAGCAAGTGGGAAAACGCCCAGCCGACATTTCGAACGACTGCGCATGGTCACGTAGCACTTGCTCATAATGGCAATCTGGTCAACACGGCAGAACTCGCGCAGATCACCCACGATCAAGCCGTTGAGCGCGGCGAACTCCCGCTGCCAACGCAACGCAACATTGCCACGAGCGATACTGAAGTTCTCACCACTCTTCTTGCGGCTCATCCAGAATTAACGATTGAAGAATCAGCGATGGCTGAACTTCCTAAAGTTCGCGGTGCATTCTCTTTAGTGTTCATGGACGAACAGACCTTGTATGCAGCCAGAGACCCTTATGGAATTCGCCCACTCGTGTTAGGTCGACTCGAGCGCGGATGGGTTGTTGCATCAGAAACCGCAGCGCTCGACATCGTTGGCGCTTCTTACGTTCGCGACATCGAACCAGGTGAAATGATTGCAATCGACGAAAATGGTTTGCGTTCAAGTCGATTTGCAGAAGCAACTCCAAAACATTGCTTGTTTGAATACGTATACCTAGCACGACCTGACACTCAACTCGGTGGACACGCAGTCCACGCCGTTCGAGTCGAAGTTGGTCGTCAACTTGCGCGGGAATTTCCAGCAGATGCGGACATGGTTATTCCAGTTCCAGAATCTGGCACGCCTGCCGCTGTTGGTTATGCCCAAGCCAGTGGCATTCCATTCGCTCAAGGCATCGTCAAGAACGCTTATGTTGGTCGCACGTTTATTCAGCCTTCGCAGACGTTGCGCCAGTTGGGCATTCGTTTGAAATTGAATCCGCTCAAAGAAGAAATCGCTGGCAAGCGACTTGTCATCGTGGACGATTCAATCGTCCGTGGAAACACGCAGCGAGCAATTATTCGCATGCTCCGCGAAGCTGGTGCAGCCGAAGTTCACGTTCGCATTTCAAGCCCACCCGTGGTGTGGCCATGTTTTTACGGCATTGATTTCGCAACGCGTGCGGAACTCATTGCGACTGGCTTGAGCGTTCAAGAAATCTGCACTTCGATTGGTGCAGATTCACTGGGTTACGTTTCCTTGGAAGGCCTTGTCGGCGCCACTGAGATGGCAACAGATCGTCTGTGCAAAGCCTGTTTTGACGGCCAATACCCGGTTCCTGATACTCATAGCATCGCTGGGTTCGGTGCGAAATCAGCACCGGCCGACGGCATCGCACATGCATTGAGGCTTCCATGAGTTCGTCGTACGCAGCAGCCGGTGTAGATGTCGAAGCAGGGGAGCGCGCAGTAGCTTTGATGAAAGCGAGTGTCCTCGCAGCATCACGTCCTGAAGTCGTTGGCGACTTTGGTGGATTCGCTGGTTTGTTCGATGTTTCTGCTTTGACGAAGTTTCGACGCCCCTTGCTAGCGACAGGCACTGACGGCGTTGGTACAAAAGTTGTCGTCGCGCAGCGGCTCGGAATTCATCACACCATCGGCATCGATCTCGTTGCCATGATTGCCGATGACATTGTGGTGTGCGGTGCAGAACCACTGTTTCTCACGGATTACATCGCAACTGGCAAAGTCGAACCACATGTAGTTGCAGACATTGTCCGAGGTGTTGCAGAAGGTTGCCGCCAAGCTGGCATGGCTTTGCTCGGTGGCGAAACTGCAGAACATCCAGGTTTGATGAAGCCTGGTGAATACGACATTGCAGGTGCTGGTACGGGCGCTGTTGAAGCCGATGAGCTACTAGGTGCCGATCGCGTCCAAGCTGGCGATGTCATTGTCAGTATGGCTGCGTCAGGACTACACAGCAACGGTTATTCGCTCGCGCGCTATGTGCTGCTTGGCGAAGCTGGCCAAGCTGCCGGACTCAGTCTTGAAAAGCATGTTGAAGAACTTGGTCGAACACTTGGTGAAGAGATGCTTGAACCAACGCGCATCTACACCTTGGACTGTTTGGCGCTCGCTCGATTCAGCGGCGAGAATCTTCGGACTTTTTCCCACATCACTGGTGGTGGTATCGCTGCGAATATTGCGCGTGTGCTGCCAGAGACTTTGGCTGCTGAAGTACAGCGCGGTTCATGGAGTACACCAGCGATTTTTGATCTGATTTCCAAGCTGGGTTCAGTGAGTCAGAGCGACATGGAAAAGACCTTCAACATGGGTCTGGGCATGGTTGCCATCGTGGCGCCTGACCACGCTGATGCTGCTGTGAAATTCTTGGAAGATCGCGGGGTCGCGAGTTCAATCGTGGGTGAAGTGCGAAATCGCGCCGCAGGTGAAACCGGCGACGCGAACGCTAAAGGCGGAAAAGGTGGCGCAGTTACTCTGCGTTAGTCCTCGTCTTCTTCATCATCTTCATCAATCCACTTTGAGTAGTCGCCTTCGAGATCATCTTCATGATCATCATCGGTTTCAGCGTGTGAAGAAGTAGCTGGACGAACGCCAGCGAGTTCGGCTTGCAAAGCATCAAAGTCAGTGTTGCCACTGTCGTATTTCAACGCGCGTGCGACTTTGGTCTGCTTCGCTTTTTGGCGGCCGCGGCCCATACAGAGCCCCCTTGACTAGAGGATGAACGAGTGTGAGCGGAACGCCGCGACAGCGTTCTGCGTGGGCGCATCGTAGTAAAAGGGTGATTGAAACGATAGTTCGAGGTCCTTCTTATGTCTGTTTCGCCCCGAAAATGCCCATTTGTGGCTAAAAATAGGTGAGAAAAGTTGGTGCATCGGGCAGAAAAGGGTGGCAGAGTGTCCACTTGAAATGTGGAGGTGACTATGGCAGGACTTCCGGACGCAGAACGTATGTTGCGCCCGCGCGAAGTGGCGCTACTTTTTAAAGTAGATCCAAAAACTGTCACCCGGTGGGCTAAAACCGGACGCCTGACTCCCGTTGTGCTTCCTAGCGGTCATCGTCGATACCGCGCTGTAGATGTCGAAGCTCTGATGAGCAGCACTTCACGCAAGATGCGTGTCACTACGACTCACATTTGTGGTCGCTGTGGCACTCACATCGCGTGTGACTCTGTTGAGGCTTAGACAGGTAGCCTTCTACTCCTGCACAAGACCCTCGGGCTTGGAACGGAGAATCGGATGAGCTCACCAGCACGACTGCGAGTCGGGATTATTGGTGTGGGCAAAGTTGGCTCCGTTGTTGGTGCTGCACTTCAAAGCGCTGGACATCCCGTAGTGGGTGTGACCGCAATTTCAGAAATATCTCGGCACCGAGCCGCACAGTATTTCCCGGCCACTGACATTGTGTCGATGGATCAGATTCTTGAACTGTGCGATCTCGTTGTTGTCGCCATTCCAGATGACCACCTCGAATCCGTTATCGCTGGGCTTGCGAAGACGAGCGGATTTCGCTCCGGACAGATAGTTGTACATCTCAGTGGCCGTCATGGCCTAACAGTTCTTGAGCCCGCGGCTGCACAAGGCGCGCTCGTTGCCGCGGCGCATCCGGCTATGACTTTTGCGGGCACAACGCACGACCTCGCTCGACTCGAAGGCTGTCCGTGGGCGGTGACAGCAGTTGGTGACGCATTGCTGATTGCACAGGCGCTCGTGCTTGAAATGGGCGGCAGACCCACTGTCATTGACGATGAACTGCGAATTCGCTACCACGCTGCTTTGTCGCACGCTTCGAATCACTTGGTGACTTTGGTGCATGAAGTGCATGAAACGCTACGAGACATCGGTATCGATGACGTTCACTATGCAGAATCACTGATGACCGCGACTTTAGAAAATGCCATGGCGCTGGATGTCGACGCGTTGACTGGGCCGATTAGTCGCGGCGATGTTGCAACTGTGGCAGCTCACATCAACGCCATCCGCGAGTCGCATGACTTACCGAGCTACCGAGCATTAGCCCAGTCCACAATTTCTGCTGCGTTGCGTGCTCGAAAAATTAGCGAAGAGACTGCGCAAGAACTGCGAGATATCGTCGCATGACTCGATTAATCCAACGAGCGGCTGAGTTGCCGCCAAGAAACAAACGGCGTGCAGCGGTATTCACCATGGGCGCGTTGCATGCAGGTCACGTCGCGTTGATGCACGCGGCACGAAAACTTGTGGGTGAAGCAGGCGAAGTTGTCGTCACGATTTTTGTGAATCCGACACAATTCAATGATCCCCAAGATCTTGCAAAATATCCCCGAACTCTCGAAGCTGACGTGATCCTGTGCAGTGAAGCAGGAGTTGATTGGGTGTTTGCGCCTATCGTCGATGAAATGTATC
>JACCDQ011418447.1_pt1 | contig 11320 bp, 10 predicted proteins | sample 7446031 | NCBI WGS metagenome assembly JACCDQ01 (sample SAMN15323442, study PRJNA562643) | freshwater metagenome | isolation source: river surface water | place: USA:Blue River Watershed | collected 2017-08-17
ATCGCTGGACGATGACTTGATGCGTAAATTCGGTTCAGACCGTATTGCCAAAGTAATGGACAGAATGGGTATGGAAGAGGGCGAAGTAATTCAGCATTCCATGATTACCTCTTCGGTAGAAAGAGCTCAGAAAAAAGTAGAAGAAAATAACTTTGGCATTCGTAAGCGTCTCTTAGAATACGATGACGTGATGAACTACCAACGTAATGCTATTTACAAACGTCGTCAGAATGCTTTATTCGGCGAACGTTTATCGTTGGATATTGCCAATACAACGTATGACGTTTGTTCGGAAATCGTTCAAAACAATGCTTCTTACGAAGAATTAGAATTACGTTGTATTGAAATCCTTGGTATTGACGTGCCGTTTACACGTGACGAATTGCCAAGATTGAATACCCAACAACGTACTACTCGTTTGTATGATATTGCTGAAAAGCATTACCATGCTAAAAACAGAGCTTTAGCGGAAAAAATTGTTGCTTTTGCTCAAGAGGCAATTGCACAAGGTTACTCAGCGATTCAAGTACCGATTACGAACGGAAACTTGATGACGAATATGTTTGCTGATGCTCAGGAAAGTATTGATACAGCAGGTAAAAAAGTGATTGCAGATATTGAGAAATCAATTGTGTTGAGCTTAATTGACCAAGAGTGGAAAGAACACCTACGTGATATGGATGGCTTGAAGCAATCGGTTCAAAATGCCGTATTTGAGCAAAAAGATCCATTGTTAGTTTACAAATTTGAAGCGGTTAAATTATTTGAGCGTTTCTTAAGTCGTATCAACTTAGATACGGTTAGCTTCTTGATGAAAGCAGATATGCCTCAGCAAGTAGAAGTGGAAATGCCATCAGTACCTTTCCAACAAGAACCACAGGTTAAACTACAACTTTCAAAAGACGAAGCAATTTCTTCCCTTTTAGGTGGTTTAGCAGGCGGACAGTTAGAAGGTAACGACTACCATGACCCTAGCGAAGCAAGAGAGGTAGAGAAAATTGCTCCACGTCAGGCTGTCAAAATTGCAGACCGTAACCAACGAGTAACAGTTCAGTATCAAGACGGTTCAATCAAAGAAAACGTGAAGTATAAAACGGTTGAACAAGATGTTGAAAAAGGTGCAGCAATCGTGATTGCATAAGTACTTTTAAGTATCATAAAACAAGAAGGCTGTCTCGAATAAGACAGCCTTTTTTGTGGCGGATTTGTATGTGACTAAAATGATAAACAGGGTAGAGTTTATGCAATGAGTTGTGTAAGCGTTATTTTGTTTTGACGATTTTCATCTTTCGTCTGGATATGGGAGCTGTCATATTCTCACTCATTAATGCTGTGCCTGAATTTATACCATATTCCTGCACGTGCAGCCGATTGATTAAGAAGGCTCGATGAGTACGAATAAAACCATAGGTTTCTAAAAGACTTTCATAGAGCTTTAAAGAGCGTGCAGTAACATAACGCTTCCCATTTTTTAGGTAAAAAATAGTGTAATTTACATCTGCCTGAAGCATAATAATATCCGCTAAGTTGAATACCTTCTGGGACTTTTTGAAATAAAGCCTATTGCTTAATATTTCGCAAGAGTGGTCAAATTTATGCATATGAATTTAAGTTTAAGAGTAGGGTAAGTAGATGTTCACGTTCTTTGTTAGTTCAAATTTCCGTAAAACTTACTACTTATGGAATCCCCAATATTAGGGAGGCGATAACAGAAACAGGCAATTTATCTACGGATAAATTGCCTGTTTCTGTTATCTTGTCACGAGTTAAATATTTTATGACGGAGGTGAATTTACTAGGGAGGTTAAGGTATATCAAGAGAGAATATCTTGTTTATTCGTTTAGTAATTTCTGTAAATCCATCACCTGTGTTCTTGTCTTTAACTTTGTTTGAAGAGCTAGTTTACTTGATTTAAATTGGTGGACATTGATATGTTCAAGGTCTTTAACTTTTATTATTTGATTTGGAGTACTGCTATTTATCCACAAATTATCTTTTATTTCGATATGTGTTAAGGTAATCATCCCTTTCGCAGCGGGAATCTGTCTAAAATAAGGGAGTAAACCTTCTGGTAATTCCACATTTAAGACATTGATAGGGCATTTGTTCACAAAAGAACCGCTTTTAGGGCCAGCATAAGCAATACGCCAGCAACTATAAAAATCATTTTTATTAGTACTGTCGGGCGATACTTTCACTAAAATAGTGCTATTCGTACTAGACACCTCATACTCTACCAATACTACTTTTTTCTTATTCTCTGCTGAATCAATCGTTATTTCAGCTACTTTACTAGGAAATTTATTTAGAAGGTAATTGGGATTTATACCCAACTTGTTTAGAAGTATAGGGGAGGTTCCAGCAATTAATTCCTGCAAAAAAAGTTGTGACTCAGATACAATCCATTTATCTACAGAAGAGCTTGTTAGGGTACTGGTTGATACGTTATTTTGAGCAAAAGTAGTAGTGAGAAAGCCTTGTAAAACAAGTAATAATAGTAGTTGTTTCATATCATAGGGACGATTAGTTGAGCCTTAAAATACTTCTCAAATTGAATGTAGTACGCTTTATTACGATCTCGGTTAAAGTCTTTTGTTATTTTATTGTAAATCATAAAATGTTCGCATCCATTTTCATTTTCAGAACACCCTCTTGCTGGATTTTTTATCAATAATAAAACATCATTACAACTTCCGTATTCAATATAACCAGCAATGACAATTGCATGAAGACTTTGAGCCATAGGAACCAATAGCACGAGAGGAATACATCGATCTAGGTATCGTTTCATCAAGTCAAATGAGATAGAGTCCTTAGGAAATGTTTTCGTATTTTTTAGGCCCCAAGTCTTTAACGCTGTAGTCCATTTTTCCATCTCATTTGCCTTTAAATCAATTCCACCCTGCGTAGAGGCACTCGAACAAGTACAATCGGTAAAACTAAACGTAGGGCTTAATAAATCAACATTTCCGTCGATTCGCTTTACGATTTCGCATTGGGTAGGTACTTGTTTTAGTTTAATAACTCCTTTATAATATTCAAGTATCATTTTCGTTGTTGAAGCATAGCACCACTTAGCTGTTATTTGTCCTTCTACAGGGATATTCCACATACCTTGGCACGTTCGCTTTATGCTTGGCTTAACTTGACTTTGAACGGTGTTTATCCCTAAAATTAAGGATAGATAAACAGTAAAAAATATGAATATCTTTGTCTTGTTCATAATCGCTTTAACTAATTTTTAACAATGGAAGAAAATATTGCAAATTCAACCTACGACCCTAATGATATAACACCTGAAGGTACGTATGAAACAGAGTTAACGGCTTTTAACTCTCTAGTTTTAAAAAATAATGGTGAACCTATTAAAACAACTGCTATTTTGTTTGACAAAGAGCATATTAGAGCTATCTTGGACCACAAAGGAACAGAACTGGTAAAAGTATTACTAGGACTTGATTCTGATAACGTTGTTCATGTTTACATTTCAGGGGTACTGAAATTACCTGTGATAGGGCCAGATTCTCCTGGAGTTGCTCATGCTCCCTAAATGAAATCGTTGATTTATGATTAATTGGACATTAATTAATGAGATAACTAATTTAATAGCTGTGGCTGTCCAACTGGTGTTGGTTGTCATAGCTATTAAATTTTATTCAGCTATGAGCTGGTCAAAATACCTTTTCTATTATTTTTTAGGCCTCAGTATTTTGGATATTATTACGTTCTATGTTTATAAATTCTTAGGACAAGATAGCTATTATTTGAGTCCGTTTTATCTGTTTACTTCCTATATTCCTTTTGCCTTCCTTTACTACTTTGCACTGCCCAATAAAATACTCAAAAGAGGCATTATCATCGTTACAGGGGTATTATCAAGTTTATTTCTCTTAAAATTGACGCTCTTGGTTCAATGGAATGCTCATAACATAGAGAATAGCTTCTTAGTAAAAATATACAAAATTATCGTTTGCTTAATCGCCTTTAATTTTATCTTAAAAGATGCTAGCAAGTCGTTGGTAAAAACACCTCTATTTATGGTTACGATGGGTTTCTTTATGAACAGTATGATTCCAATTGTATCAGATTTTATTAGAAAACATCTCTTTGAGACATCTCCTGAATATTTTCAAATCTCATTAATGATTATGAATATCACTGCAATCATTGCCTATTATCTTATGGGAAGAGGATTAGTGTTATTACGTAAACCAATTATACCAGCTTCATTTCCAATGCTTTAACGACAGCTTCAGGAGCAGAGTTGACGTGTAGTTTTTCATAAATGTTTTTGATATGAGTACATACCGTACTGAATTTTATATCGCAGGCATCAGCAATCATTTTGTAACTCATCCCTTTAACCATACAAGTCAAGATTTCTTTTTCTCGTTGTGTTAGTTCAATATAGGTTGGTTGTATTCTCACAAATTGGTGCTGAAACATTGCCAAAACTTTGGCGGCAATTATAGGAGAGAGGTGAGATCCTCCGACAAATACGTCCTTAATAGCATTTACATAATTTTCAGGTTTAGTGCTTTTGATGATATATCCATTTGCTCCTGCACAGATTGCCTGAAATACTTTATCATCGTCTTCGTAAATTGTCTGAATCAAGATTTTCACGTTAGGGTATACCTTTTTGATTTCAATGGTAGCCTCAATTCCTGATACCTGTGGCATCTGAATATCCATGAGTATAACATCTGGTTTAAACTTTTTCACGCTTGTAATTGCATTCCGAGCATCTGGAAATGCTCCAGCAAACCAAATGCCGTCGCTACTTGCTAAATATAAAGAAAGGCTTTCCCTCATGTTTTTATTATCTTCAAATAAGATTACTCGTATCATAAGTGCATTATTGATTACTAAATTATTGGTTAAAGGTAGTGCAAAATCAAACTGGGCTAAATCCCTAATTTTAGGGAGTGTACTGCTTGTACTATGGTAGGGGAATTCCCAATGTAATGGTTGTTCCCTCATCTTTTACAGACACAATGCTAAACTGCATTTCGTTTACTTCTGCTCGTTCTATGAAGTTGCGAAGTCCATTTCCGTCTCTAATTTGACTCGTATCAAATCCGCAACCATTATCGTTAATAATGAGCCATATTCGCTGGTTTTCAACAAATAATTTGATAAGGACTTTACTAGCATTGGAGTGTTTGACAATGTTATTGATGGCTTCTTTATAAATTAAGTAAGCATTTTTTCGCTGTTCCATTGCAACAACGTTTTTGATATGCTCAATTTTTGATTCAAACATGAGAGCAATATCTTTGGCTGCTAATAATTCACTGGCAAGAGATTTCAACTTTTGCGTAAATAATTCAAAGTCATCATTTTTTGCCTGAATGGCCCAAATAGTATCACGCATTAGTTGAACAGATTCCGTAGAGTTAGCACTAATTTTATCCAAAATAGGAAATAGTTCTGGAGGCGATTTTCTGCGAAGTAATTCCACAAAAATAGCAATACTTGTCAAGTTTGAGCCCACTTCGTCGTGAAGATCGGCTGCAATGCTATTTCGGACGTATTGTATTTTTAGTTTTTGCCTAAAATTGTAGAGTAGAAATAGATATACGAAAATACCAATTAAGAGTAGTACGTACAAAATAATAGAGGGAACAAACCACCACTTTTGCCAGAAGGCTTGTTTTACCGTAATCGCTAGTTGAGCAACTACTTTATCTTCTGTACGTAGTTCTAACGAGTAATTTCCTCCATTAAGGGTAGGTAGGTTTAATACGGGAGCTTCTCCAATCAAACGCCATTTACTATATAATTCAGTTGGAGTAATGCGGAATTCGTAAGGACTCTTGTTCGCTGATGGGTTATTAAACGTTAGTACTACCGTTTCATTGTATCCTAGTGTAAGGCTTTGACTTTGAACGGCTTTAATAAGTGAATCTTTAGGGTAGTCACCTTCTTGATAACGCCAAATGTTGTTGAGGCGGTGTGTTGTTACTTGTCCCATGAAGGTAAATTGGTACAAGCTACATAAGCAAAAGAGAGATAAGGTTAAGTGTTTTATCTTCATACGTTTAGTGGTGTGATATTTTATAATGAAGTTACAAGTAATTCATTTTAAAGCGGTTATAAGTTTCATCTTTTTTGTTATAATTGCTGTAAATGGAATGTTAAAATACAAAAATAGGAGACCTAGCCTAGTGCTAAATCTCCCCTTCTAAATTCATAACCCAATAAATATGCTGGCTTTGTTGCCTTATGCTGCGTATGTTTTTCTTCTTCTCCAATGTAAAATTCCTCCAAAGGCAGCTAATAGAACAAGTGGGACAACAAGGTTTATCGCTTGCCAGTATTCACGTTCATTTTGTAGGGCATATTTGTCTAAAGGACGAAGCTTGATTTCTTTATTTCTGGCTGATATTACGCCATTTTCATCTAATAAATAGTCGATGGCATTCAAGACAAAATCCTTATTTGCAAACGTATTTCCCGAGAACTTATCGAAACCTAAAGGGAGTGGAGTATTGTGTTTGGGATCAAAATCATTCGTAGGAATGTCGCCATCCGAACAAACAATAATTTTGGTAGGTACTCCTGTTGCTTTAAATGAGGCCGAACGTGGGTCACTTGGTAAAATGCGGTTCTGATATAAAGAAGAAAAATTACCTTCTAGCAAAACGCTTATCATTTGTTCTCCTGCTTTATATTGATTGATATCTACCTCTTTACTTGCAGAATTATAGCTTAATACCGCAGGGGCATTCAATAATTGCGTATAGCGAGAAGTCATCATTAGAGGTGTTTTTTGGATACCAATTGCCTTGACGGTATCGATAGAACCAACATATTTGGTATAAACAGCATCTAAATTTCTAACGATGGGAGATTTGCCAAAGGTATTAATTAAGGGGTAATATTGCCAAGGGACTAATTGGATGTTAGAACGGTCACCAAAATTACCAACCTCCATCGGGATAGCCGCACACATCTGAGCATCTTTAATAAGGTTGAAGTTCATCCGAACACCATATTTAAAAAGTAAATCTTCTAGATTTACGCTCAGAGGTTGCGTCATACTTCCTTCACGAGCTGCAGAGTCAACACGAACCGCATCCATAAAGAACAGGGCTTTTCCTCCGTGCATAATGAATTGGTCAATTTTGTATTTATCATCTTCATTGAAGCCAATGTCAGGTTTCATGACGATTACGGCATCTAGCCCATCAAGGGTAGGAGAGTTACGTAAATCGACAGGATAAAGCTCATAATTCTTTTTTAGGGCTGCAATTAAGTCTAATTGATTAACGGCTGGTAAATGGCTATAATTAAGGAAAAAGCCTATTTTCTTTTTCTCCTCCGTTGTTAATTGCTTTATCGCCGAAGCTAATTGATATTCTACCCCTTCGTAGGACTGGTTTAGAATTTCTTGCGGACTGGCCATTTTATTACCTTTCAATAGCAATGAACCAATTTGTCTGTCTTTATAACTAATAATTGCCCCAGGCAAAATTAAGCTCTGAGTTTTCTTTCCATCTTCATTATTGACTACATTAGTCGGGGTGATACCCATTTGAGCAAGTTCAACGATTTTTTCGTTACGAGCTTTTTCGTCTTTAATTTCCGTATTTAAGTTGATAAAATCGTAGTGAATGCGACTACCTCCATAGACTTTAAACTCATCAAGTGTTTCTTGTACTGCATTTTCTAAGCGTTTAAACCCAGCGGGAATCCCCTTTCCTGTTAGATAAACTTTGATATGAATATCGTCTTCTAAATTCCCTAGTAAGTTCTTAGTGGCGTCCGAAATGGTAAATCGTTTCTCTTCTGTTAGATCAATTCTAAAGAAAAAACGATTCGCAGCTACATTTAGAGCTATAATGGTAGTGAAAACGAGTAGAAATTGAATGAGTTTACGTTGCATCAGAATTATTCTTATTTCCTCTTATTATTGAAGATTAGTATTACGTCTCTAACGAGTAAAGTGCAATTTTCTTACAAATCTACGTTATAAAACAAGAAAAGCACCTCAATTGAGGTGCTTTTCCTAATAAATTCACAGAGTCTTTTTTTCTATCTTAATAGAATTTAGCTCTATTATCGCTAATTTTAGCATTTTCTTTGATTGCTTCGTTGATATAATACGAAGCTCTCTGAGCTGCCATCATTTTTGCTGAATTTTTGTATGCGGTTAAATCTGCAATAGCTGGAGCTGGAGTAGTTTTAACAGTTTCCATGATGAAAATACCCGCCTCACCTTTGAAAGGTTTTGATTTCTGACCTGCTTTTAAGCCAAATGCCTTACCTAAAGCCGCTGGATCTGCACCTGCTGAAGTAAATGTACCTTGAGCCATTGTAATGCCTTGAGCGGTTTCTACCAATGCTCCAGCACCATATTTCTGAGCGATTTGCTCTAATGAGCCAGATAAACCAGCTAATTTCTTAGAAATAATGTCTGCCTTTAATTCTGCTCTAACTCGTGCTGTTAACTCATCACGGTAATCATCTACCTTAACGCTTCCTTTTTCTGTTTTACCAGTTTCTAAGGCAACGATGTACTGGTTGTCGTTTTGGAATACTTCTGAAACGTCGCCTACTTTTGTATCATCATTAAATGCCCAACGAACGATGTCTCTAGCACTTTGCAAGTTGTTAAAGCCAGCAGCTCCTTCAGGAATACGATCAGCACGTAACATTAGTAATGTTTTGTCTTTCTTCATGGCTGCTTCAAATGCATCTTTAGAATTATTTGCTGCGGCAAATGCATCTGCTTTGCGTAATACCTCATCCATTGTTGCTTGGCTCGGTGCTACAATACGATTGATAGCTGCCAACTTGTAGCGAGTATTAGTTTTCGGTTCTGTTACTTTAATGATGTGGTAACCAAAGTCTGTTTCAACAATACCTGGTAATAAACCTGTACCATTAAATCCGAAAACAGCTTTTTCAAAAGGTTTAACCATTGAACCGTTGTTTTTGAAATAACCTAAGTCTCCACCTTGTTGAGCTGTACCATCACCACCATTGATGCTTGCTAATGTTTCAAAATTAGCACCACCTTTAATTTGAGCTAAAATACCTTCTGCTCTTGACTTAGCCTGAGCTTTTGCCGAATCAGAAGTATTTACAGGACGAATTAAGATATGGCTTGCACGTACCGTGAATAATGAATCTTTCTTGATACCACCGTATTTGTAAATCGAATAAACGTTATCGTTCTTGAAAGGTCCATAGATACCACCTGGAGTCATTGTTCCTAGTTGACTTTTTACAGCTTCAGGGATTTCAGCAAGTGTTACATAGTACGGAGTTTTCACGTCTGAGTTCATCATTGCAAAAGCTGAATCGTTTTTCGAAATAGCTAAATCTTTAGCCAAACGCTTGATGTCGTTGTAGAAAATCGCTGTATCTGCTTTTGAAGGAACTGTCGGGAAGGTTACATATTGGATTGAACGAGTGTTTTCTCCTTTATATAAATCTTTGTGAGCATTCAAATATTCTTCTAATTGCGAATCTGTTACTTTAACAGTAGAATCAGCAATTGAATAGAAAGGAACATACAAATAACGAACATCAGCTTTTGATGTTTGAGCAACGTATTCTTTTTGAGCTTCAACATTAGTTGTATAAGTTGACATTCTCAATAAGTTCTCGTATTTAGATCTTAAACGGTCTTGGCTTAATGATTTCTCAAAGTTAGCCCATGCTTTTTGTTGGTCAGGCGACATTGTCTTTAAGTTCTTCAAGAACTGAATTACATAATTTTTGTCGAATTGACCTGTTTGTGGGTTAGTGAATTGTTGACGAACAGAAGGGTGGATGTTTTTACCCTGAACCATATCAACTAATTCGTCTGGCGTAACTGCTAATCCTAATGATTCAAATTCTTTACCATACGCCAAATCAATGATGTACTGGTTCCAAACTTGCTCACGAATTTGAGCGTTTTCTTGTTCACTTGGGCTTTTACCAGCTTGAGCTGTATAAGCCTGAGTTGCCTCTTCTACTTTTTTCTGGAAATCTTGGTACTTAATTGTTTCACCATTGATTTCTCCTACTGCATCACTCGAACCTCCGAAAAGGCTAGAACGACCTTGGAAAACATCGCTTCCAACGAGGAATAAAACCAAACTGACAGCGATAGCTCCCGCCGCAATTCCTGATTTTTCTCTGATTTTGGTAATTAATGCCATATTAAATTGTTAAAACGTTATTTTTACTTTCATCCTTCTCGCTCTTTTCTTTTAGCTCTAGAAGAAATTTAGAGGGACACTTATCCTATCGTCAACTTCATATAATGTGTTGTTTTCTCCTCATTCATTCTTCAGAACAAAGAACACAACAAAGAGTTAACAAATTATATAAAGAAACGCAAAATAATGACATTACTTTGTAATATCAAAATCACTTTTTTTTATCTTCTTCCTCAGAAGTATTTTTTAACTACTCAGAAGCAGATTTCAACTTTTAAATAAGGAATATGTAAATAGAACTATTATAAGTTATATCATATCTAAGTTGTTGACAATAAAAATGTTGTGTAATTTTCTAATTGAACTATTTACTTGTCATTTTTGTGGGGAAATTTGATGGTTTGGTGAAAATCATCTTTATGAAATATGTTTTTTTTGTTACTTATTTCCTTTTCGTAGTCTTAAAGATATATTTAAGTATTCGATAATAGCTTGTTTTACAGGTGTTTTATCAATCCCAAAAGACCAATGAAACCGATGTTTAAATTTGATTATGTTCTATTGGCTCGGCATTTTCGAGGCGATACCTCTGATGATGAAGAACGAGAGATCGCATCATGGGAGGGTGGTACATTTATTCATGGACCGACTTACCAACGGCTCTTGAACCTTCATCGTACCAATGACCAACCTTTAACTATTTTAAAAAGAGAGGAGACCAACGTTTGGAAGAAAATAGTAACAAAATTATTTGAAGATGAAGATTTAAATGAGGATACTCCACCAAATTCAAAAGAGTAGCTTTATTCAATAAAGCTACTCTTAAAAACTGGTGTTAAAGTACTTGATTAAGTGCTTCTAAAAAACGATCACATTCGGCTTTACCAATTGCTAAGCTTGGTAACAAACGTAATGTGTGCTTCCCTGCATATCCACAGAAAATGTGATGGTCAAAAAGGAGAGTATCTCTAATTTTATCTACAGGTTGTTCGAACTCGATACCAACCATTAAACCTCGTCCCCGTAATTCTTTGATACCGTCGATTTGCTTTAAATTCGAGAATAGATAATCGCCCATTTTTTGTGCGTTTTCAACTAAATTCTCTTCTTTCATTACATCTAGTACGGCAACGGCTGCAGCACAAGCAAGGTGATTACC
>JACCDQ012115795.1_pt1 | contig 11320 bp, 8 predicted proteins | sample 7446031 | NCBI WGS metagenome assembly JACCDQ01 (sample SAMN15323442, study PRJNA562643) | freshwater metagenome | isolation source: river surface water | place: USA:Blue River Watershed | collected 2017-08-17
TACGCTTGTTTTGCGTAGGCAAGGCATCAGTAAAAGTTTTGAAATGTGTAAGCGTTCCCATCGTTGTAAGGGTTAGGAATGATTGCAAAAAATGTTTACGGTTCATAGCCAGTTACGTGCCGATGCTATAAGCCCACAACGGCACAAGCACAAATGTAAAGCTTATTTTTGTTTTACGCATGACTCTCCTTAGTATCAAAAAGTATAGCAAGTAAGTGGATGTATGAGTAGTTACAAAACAATTTTTTCTTGAAAAATAACAATTTTAAAGTAAATTGTACAGCCAATTGCCAAGCGATTAAATCGCTTGGGGAAGGGCATTCAAACTATCCAAACAATTAATACCATTTATGGAAAATCATGTATCCTCTCGTCGGCAGTTTTTAGGAGCTGCAGCTACCTTGTTGGCAGGCACAGCCTTGGCCCGTTCCGAAGCATTCGGAATGCCCGCCATTATCGACAATTTTGGCAAAAACAAGTCGCTTATCAATGGCGTACAAATCGGAACAATTACGTATTCGTTCAGAGAAATGCCCGACCAAAGTGCCGAAGCTACACTTCAATACGTACTCGATTGTGGGATTGGAGCAATTGAACTCATGGGCAATCCAGCAGAAGCCTATGCTGGTGCACCCAAAAACTCGCTTGATATGCGTGCTATTTTTCCTTTGATGCGGAAACGATTTGAAAAGCAAGAACTCAGCGATGACGAAAAGAAAGTTTTGGCAGAAGCCGACGAAAAAATGAAAGCCTACCGTGCCGAGCTTGCCCAATGGCGTTTGAATGCTCCCATACAAAAATTTGAAGAATTGGGTAAACTGTACAAAAAAGCAGGCGTGAGCATTTACGCTTTCAAACCTGATGCCTTCGGAATCCAAAACAGCGATGCCGAAATAGAATATGGACTAAAAGCAGCCAAAGCTTTAGGAGCAAACCAAGTAACGCTCGAACATCCAAGCAACGATGCCCATACACTCAAACTGGGCAAAGCCGCCGAACGCTTTGGCTTGAAAGTGGGCTATCATGGTCACGAGCAACAAACTTATACTTTCTGGGATACAGCCTTAGCACAATCGCCAGCCAACGCACTCAACCTCGACTTTGGGCATTTTGTCGCCGCAGGAAATCCCAATCCTATCGACATCATTAAGCAAAAACATGAGCATATTGTAAGTATGCACATCAAAGACCGCCAAAGCAAAGCAAATGGCCGGGGCAACTTGCCTTGGGGACAAGGCGATACGCCTATCAAAGAAGTCTTGCAACTCATGCGAGCCAACAAATATACATTTCCAGCAACCATCGAACTCGAATACAAAATACCCGAAGGCTCAAATGCTGTGGCAGAGGTAAAAAAATGCCTAGAGTTTTGTAAAAATGCCTTGGCATAAACTAGCCTGAATGCTACCTTAAAATAATTTTCGGATAGTGAACAGTTGAATTTACATCAATCCTGTTTCACAATCCGAAACCAATTTAGCAATCAAAAAGGCCGTTTCGTCGTCTTTATTGCCCCTTCTATCGAACCTTGCCTTCTCTTAATTAAACCCATCAAATCGTGGGCTTGTCTAAGCACAGCCAACAATATTGCTCCTACAATGGCGTTGTTTGGCATGAATTTTCATGAGAAAATGAACTATTTTATTTATATTTGTATTTATTCTAAATAAAAATAACAAATTTTAATACCCTGTAATAAAAGTTTAATTCTATTAAGTTTATATATTTCGAGATGAAAAAAATGATGATTGCGGCTTTGGCTCTTTGTAGCTTTGCTGCAAAAGCACAGAAAAACACGCTTTTAGAGCAATCTTTTTGGAGAAATCAACCTAGTGTAGAAAGCGTAAAAGCAGAAGTGGAGAAAGGAAACAATCCTTTGGAATTTAACCGCATGACGATGGATGCCATTGTGATTGCCATTAATTCGGGTGCTCCTAACGAAACAATTAAATTCTTGTTGTCGCAACCAAATGTAGATGTTAACCGATTTACGCACGAAGAACGCACGTATTTGCATTGGGCTGCCAACCGAGGAAACGTTGAAATCATGGAAGCTTTGGTAGCCAAAGGAGCGAAAGCGAATATTCCTGATGAAAATGGTGTTACGGCGATGGCATTTGCAGCGATGAGTGGTCAACTCACGGTACAGGGAATAGAATTATTTTTGAAAGCTGGTGCAACATTGAAAGATGTTAACAAAGAAGGTGCAAATATTTTACTTTTAGCCGTAGCCAACGACAAAGACCTTACAATTACCAACTATCTTATTTCTAAAGGATTAGACATAAAAAGTACGGATAAAAGTGGCAATAATATTTTCAGTTATGCTGTAAGAGGTGGGAATATTAATATACTGAAAGCACTACAACAAAAAGGGGTGAGTATTCCCGAAAATGCCATTTTGATGGCAGCCCAAGGTGGTCGTAGAGGGTCGGGGGCTTCTCTCGAATTTTTTGAATACTTAGAAAGCTTAGGTTTAAAACCAACGGCGACGACCAAAAGTGGCGAAAATGTGTTGCATTTTATTGTACGTAAACCGAATCAAAAAGACATCATCGAACACTTTTTAGCCAAAGGTGTCAACGTAAACCAAGCCGACGAAGAAGGCAATACGCCATTTATGTATGCGGCTGGCTCAAACAGAGATTTGCCGGTGCTTGAACTTTTGCTTTCAAAAACCTCGAATATCAACCAAGCCAACGCCAAAGGTGAAACGGCTCTTACCTCGGCTGTAAGAGGCAACTCGCCAGAGGTAGTAAAATTCTTGTTAGACAAAGGTGCTGATGCCAAGGTAGTCAATAACAAAGGCGAAAACTTATTGGCATATTTGGTACAATCGTATCCAAGTAGCGAAGGAAGAGGGGGCTTTGGTGCTAAACCAGAAGATTTTGATGCCAAACTAAAATTACTCCAAGAAAAAGGCGTATCGGCCACCGCTCCGCAGAAAAATGGAAATACGTTGTATCATTTGGCCATCTTAAAAAATGACCTTGGTTTACTGAAAAGATTACAACCATTAGGTATCGACATCAACGCCAAAAATGCCGAAGGAATTACGGTATTGCACAAAGCTGCGATGATGGCAAAAGATGATGCCATTTTGAAATACCTTATCTCGGCTGGTGCTGATAAAAATGCCCAAACTAATTTCAAAGAAACGGCATTTGACCTAGCCAGCGAAAACGAATCGTTAAGCAAAAATAAAGTAATCATTTCTTTCTTAAAATAAATTGTTATTGAGTGAATGGTGATTGAGTGAATGGCGAGTTAGTAATTAGTTATGAAGCTAATTATAAACTACTTACAACAACTCATTCACTAACTCACAACTCACTCAATAACTCAATAACTTATGCGTAATTTCTGTAAAATCGGCTTTTTTGTTATCTTGTTAAGCCTTGTTCAATCCTTTACTTCATCGGCTCAAACAGCTACGACTAAGTACAAATGTATGATTCAGATGACCAACTACATGGGCGAAGGTGCTTATATTGTGGTTTCGATTGTAGATGCCAAAGGTAACTACGACAAAACTTTGTATGTGTTGGGTGCTGATAAAAAATGGTATAAAACCCTCAAAGAATGGTTTAAAGCTTATGCTAAAAAACCCAGTAATATCAGTGCTATCACTGGTGCATCGGTGACAGGTGGCGACCGCAGTGTGGTAGAACTTGAAATAGAAACATCAAAACTGAACTCAAACTACAAACTTCGTTTTGAAAGTGCCGTTGAAGACAAACCTTACTACGTAAAAGACTTAGAAATCCCGTTGACAACCGAAAGTCTTGCCGCCAAAAACGAAGGTACTGGCTTTATCCGCTATGTAAGATTTAGTGCTAACTAATTGAATACCCCAATATGAATCTTTCAATCTGGAGATACAGCCATCTTGTGTTGGCTGTATCTTCTTGTATATTCCTTGTGCTGGCAGCCATCTCAGGGGTTATTTTGTCTTTTGAACCTGCCGTAGAAAAACTTAACAGACCTTCGCAGCCGTCTTTGCAACAAATTACACTGGCTGAAAGTATTCCTGTTTGGAAACAACAATTTCCTTCTATCAGTGAGGTGACAATCGACGATTTTCAGTCTGTTGTAGCCAAAAGTGCTGATTTTCCGAAGGATGTCAAAACAGCTTATATTCATCCCAAAACAGGATTATTCTTGGGTGCTTCCCAACCACAAAATGCCTTTTTTGAATGGGTTACAGCCTTTCATCGTTCTTTGTTTTTGCATGAATTGGGGCGTTTTTTTGTGGGGCTTACGGCTTTCTTACTGCTTTTAATTACAACTTCTGGCTTGTTTTTATTGATACAACGGCAAAGCGGTATCAAAAATCTTTTCAAACGTATTCCAAACGATGCTTCTGCCCAATATTTTCACGTGGTTCTGAGCCGTTGGTCGTTTATTCCGATTGTATTAATAGCCATCACTGGTACTTACTTGGCGTTGGTAAGATTTGAAGTTTTTGTCAATCCTAAAGTGAGCTTAGATGTAGATTTCGACGCAATCAAAACCGCACCACAAAAGCCTATTAAAGATTTTACCGTTTTCAAAAATATCAATTTAGCCGATGTAAAAAAGGTAGAATTTCCTTTTTCAGAAGACCCCGAAGATTATTTTACCATTCAACTAAAAGACAAAGAAATAGCTGTAAATCAAATCACTGGCGATATTTTGGCTCAACAAAACTATCCTTTTACACAGGTGATGAGTACGCTCAGTTTAGATTTACACACAGGGCGTAGTAATTGGCTGTGGGCGTTGGTCTTAATGATTGCTTCTGGCAATATTTTGTTCTTTATTGTTTCGGGTTTTATGATTACGTTCAAGCGTATTGCTGGCAAAACAAAAAATCGTTTTACGGCCGAAGAAAGCCGTTTTGTTATTTTAGTTGGGTCTGAAAACGGTGGCACTTGGACTTTTGCCAATAGCGTACATCAGCAACTTTTAAAACAAGGAGAAAAATCATTTATCAGTTCGCTCAACCAGTTTCAGGCATATCCACAAGCCGAACATTTATTGGTTTTTACCGCTACGTATGGCATCGGTGAAGCTCCTTCAAACGCCAATCATTTCAAAGATTTATTAGATAAAATCACCCAACAACAGGCTATTCAGTTTTCAGTAATTGGATTTGGTTCACGTGCTTATCCTGATTTTTGTCAATTTGCTTACCAAGTACATCATTGGCTCAATACACAAACTTGGGCTAAACCGCTCGTCGATATTCACACCATCAACGATAAATCTGAGGAAGAATACGCCCTTTGGACAGAAGCTTGGACAGCCCAAACAGGCATTCAATTGACAACCAAAATTGCTTTAGAAGAAAAAAATTCTTTGCAAACCTTAGAAGTCGTATCTAACACCGCTCATTCCAACGAAGAAACTTTTTTACTCAAACTCCAAGCGGGTTCATGGACGAAAGTAAAATCTGGCGACTTACTAGCCATTTATCCTGCCAACGACCATCGAGAACGATTGTATTCGATTGGTATTACGGGTAAAAAACAAGTGCAGTTGAGTGTTCGATTACATCCTAATGGATTGGGGTCTAGTTATTTACACCAATTAAAAGTTGGCGAAAAAATGCAAGCAAAAATTATCGCCAATACACACTTTCATTTCCCTAAAAAAGCCCCTGAAGTAATGATGATTTGTAATGGTACAGGGATTGCTCCATTTTTAGGCATGATTCATCAAAACAAAAAGCAAGTACCTTGTCATTTGTATGCAGGATTTAGAGATAAAAATGCTTGGAACTTATATCAATCACAACTAGAAAATACCGAAAACGCATCCAAAGTACATAGCATACAGTTGGCGTTTTCGAGAGAAGAAAACAAACAATACGTAGGCGATTTAATTAAAAAAGATGCCGAAAAAGTAGCACTCGTCTTAAAGAAAGGAGGCGTTGTTATGCTTTGTGGCTCATTGGCGATGCAAAAAGATGTAATGTTTTTATTGGAAAATATATGCCAAAAAGAACTCAATCAGCCCTTGAGCTACTTCCAAGCACACCAACAAATTCGTTCGGATTGCTACTAAAATAGCATACCAAAGCCAAAAAAATGGGGTCTGCCGTAAACAAAGCAAGGACATGGCAAGTTTATAGCATACCCCATCTTTTTGATGCTACATTTTATAGTAAACCAACAGCACATGAAAAACCCAAAGTTGCTTATCCTTCTCAACATCATTGCTTTTGTTGTCGTCTTGGTCGTCAATACCTTAGCCAATTCTTTGCCTTTGAACGGACATACCCCCGGGCAATTATCAGATATGTATCCCAACTTGTTTGTGCCAGCAGGCGTTACTTTTTCTATTTGGGGTGTAATTTACACTTGGTTATTGGTATTTATTCTTGTGCAAGTAGTGGCACTTTTTAGTAAGGCAGCAAGCCAAAAAGTCTTTCCTTGGGTTGAGCGTTTAGGGAATTATTTTGTTCTGAGTAGTTTGCTCAACATCGCTTGGCTTTTTGCTTGGCATTGGCAATTGATGGGTTTATCGGTATTGATAATGCTTTGTTTATTGGCTACGTTACTTCATCAAAGCATTGCCATTGGTATCGGAAACGCCAAATATAATACCCAAGAAAAATGGCTGGTTCATGCTCCTTTTGGCATTTATTTAGGTTGGATTTCCATTGCAAGTATTGCCAATATTACTGCTTTGTTAGTCAGTATTAAATGGCAAGCATGGGGAATCTCCGAATTTCATTGGACAATCACCATGATTATCATTGGCACAGCCATTGCTCTTTTTGTGGTAGTAGTGCGTAACAATATCTTTTATGGGATGGCCGTAATTTGGGCATTAATTGGCATTGGTATCAAAAGAGGAAGCATAGCAGACCCTGTTTCAATGGCGGTGATTCCATACCTAAAAGGTTGTATCATCGTTTTAGTACTATGTATTTTCTATCGCTTAAAGCAATGGCTCAGTTATTGAGTGAATGAATGATTCAATGATTGCGTGATTTTATCACAGGCAAAAATAACCCTTGTTAGCACCGTGCTGACAAGGGTTATTTTTTATCTGCACTTTGTAGAAAAAAACATACCGTTTGATGAGTTTTTGAGCAGGCTGGATTCATTTTTTTTCCGTTTTTCTTTTAGTTTGTCCCATCCTAAAAAAGTTTAACATATAGGTCAAATTTTGGAATACTATCGGCTTAATAATCATACCATGAACGATATTTCATTAGAAGCATGGATAAATAAGAGCATTCATGCCATGAGTAAAAATGCCGTGTTTAAATGATTAGCCAACTACTATCATTTTTTACCTATTGACTTACGTTTTATAAAAATACACGACAATAATTAAGATAAACATGAATGAGATAATTGGTAATGATTGGCTAGATTGGCTATTAAATATCGGTGTGCTTGGGTCATTGGTAGTTTTATTTGGCAGTTTGTGAGTAAAAAAATAAAGCTTTTTGTAAGACATTTTAACATAGACGAAGGAAATCAAACAAAACTTATATGCACTGTTGAGATAAGTAAATCTCAACTAGATGAGCTACAAGAAATGTAATGTATTTCTACAACGATGCTTTCAAAAAAGCATGGCATAAAGCTATGAGTGATTATATTGAGACTCATATAGAACAATATGCACCTATTCATTAGCTATTTTCTTAACGCTCTACTCCAAATTTTTCAACTTAGAACGATAAATTAAATGCAGGTGATGTCTGGAAATAACTGTCTTACTTCACGTGATACTTGGAAATATCAATATTGGGTGTAGAAAAGACCTTACCTTCATCAGTAATCAAAACAGCCTGATAATCAGGATATTTTTTGAGCAGTTTTAAACCTTTGCTTTTGCCTAACACCATGATAGAGGTACTAAAACCGTTGGCTGTTTCGGCACTAGGACCAAATACGGTTACGCTACATAAGCCTGTGGCAGGATAACCCGTTACGGGATTAATGATGTGGCTGTATCGTTTGCCATTAAATACAACATATTTTTGGTAACTTCCCGAAGTCACTACCGCACTTTTGAGCAAGGGAACAATTGCAAAGAGCGTATCTTTTTGCATCGGATTTGTAATGCCAACCATCCAAGGCGTGCCATCGGGTTGTGTTCCCCAAGAGTTCATATCGCCAGACCCATTGACAATACCCGCTTGAATACCTCTTGCAAGCATCATCGCACGGCATTTATCGGCAGCATAGCCTTCGCCTAAAGCCCCAAAACCAATTTTCATGCCTTTCTTTTTCAGAAAAATGGTACTGTTTTGTTTATCCAATACAATGTTTTCATACCCTACTTTTTCTACTGATTTCTTTACCGCTTCGGGTGTAGGCATTTGTTTCATTGAGCCATCAAACTTCCAAATTCTATCCATCGCCGCAAAACTAATATCGAAAGCACCATGTGTAATCTTAGAAAAATGCAAGGCTCTTTCAGTCAAAGCCAACACTTCGGCATCTACTTTTACAGGTTGAATCCCAGCATTGCGGTTTACCTCCGAAATTTGGGTTGTACTTTTCCAATCAGAAATCAGGTACTCAATACGAGAAATTTCGGCAATAATATCATCAATACTTTGTATAGCTGTAGCGGTATCTTTAGCTACCACCGTAATATCAAACCTCCCTCCCATCAGCAAGGTAGTACGTTTTTTTAGTACTTGCCCTCTACTCGCCAAGGTACACAACAGCAACAATACAAGAATGCTATATTTTTTCATATATAATTATTTAGATTCAATATAAATAACATACAAATATAGCAAGCTTTTAGGAAAAGTAAAGATTAAATATCGGCTTACAAGCTTTTACGCCTGATGAGTCGGGTAGGAAGCGTTTCTTGTATTTTGTAGGGGCGTAGCACATATTGAGCAGCTTTTTGAGCCAACGCAATAAAATCGGCAGAGTAGGTAGTAATGCCATCAAAAAGAATTTCTTTAACTAAATCGTCGTTATGCGAAAGTACGCCTACGTCTTTCCCTAACTCATAACCTTTGAGTTTACAGTCTTTTAGCAACGACCATAATTCTATATTTTCAAGCGTAAAATATACTTTTCCTTTTTCTACCGAACCAGGCGTGTAAGCTGTTTTAATAGAACCTTTGATTTGAAAATCATGAAGAAATTTTTTAAACGAACGAATAATCTCTACAGGTGTTTCCGAATTAATACGATAAAAGAAAATAAACTCATCAAAATCGGTAATTCTATCTTTTAACTCTACGAAAATACGATAACTCGCCTCTTCAAATTCCTGCGTAATGTAATTAAAGTCGCCCTCTAAAGGCTCATATCGGTCTATCATCAAGAATTTATTCATGGGTAATAATTTCAACACCTCTTGGGTTTGTCGATGTGGCAACGGTACAACCACATACATACTATATTTACCAATAATACTCCGTACAATGTTTTCTAAAGTATGTACATTGTTGTGGTGAAAAAACAAATCTACATGAATATCATCGCCAAGATAAGTACAAAAATGCTTGTAGAATAACTCTTGCAATGACCCATAATTAAACAGCACTAAAGCAATTTGTTTCGTTTGGGTAGTTGATTCGTTGATAACAAAATAGCCCAATCGGTTTTTAGATTCTATTATACCTCTGGCTATCAACTCTTTATAAGCCTTTACGATAGTTTCACGAGCTATACCAAACTGTTTAATCATAACATTTACAGAAGGAAGCATATCGTTTCTGACCAGTATTTTTTCATCAATAGCATGAATAATGCCTTGTACCAATTGCTGGTGTTTTGAGTAGCTTGGTATTCCTTCCAACTCTGTTATTTTATCAAAAAGTGCTTGCATGAAGTTTGTGTGATAATTGTACTAAATGTTTTTTGGAAGCCAATTTATGCCCTCGTTTTCCTCCTATTAAGTTGCTAAAATCGGCTATTTAGGTCAAAAATACAAATTGGCAAAGCGATGAGCTTTGCCAATGTATCGTTATTTTTCTTGTATGGTCAATTTCAAATGTACTTATTTCACTTCTTCTATGGTCAGTACTACACTACTTCGTTTTTCGTTTACGTCAGGATTTATACCTACACGCATCAAAAAGTCGCCAGAATAAACCTTGGTTGCGTCGATAGTAGAAGTTGTACCAGGATATACATTGATTTCTTGTACACGATAACGTTTGTTGGCATCAAGTCCTTTCAATGGCACAGCATGAGGCGAATCGGTCAATTCAAAACGATGATTGGTATGGTAAGAAAACATGACAGCTTTTGACTTATCTTCATTTACGTACATAATAGATGCCATCGGATGCACATAAGGGTCCACTAAGCGGTATTGTTCGCCATACCAAAGTGTTGCTTTAATTTGGTTATAGTTGGCGACAGCTTGTTGGCTAAACTGTAAATCGGTAGGTGATAAATGACTCACAACAATATCGTAGCCCAATTTGCCCATCATTGCTACATCGGTACGAAACTTAATAGGTTGTTTTCCCCAATCGGTTACGTGGTTACAGGTAGCAATCACAGGATAATAATAAGAGTAATTCCACTGAATAAAAATTCTTTCTAATGGTTCTGTATTATCGCTTGGCCAAAATTCCGTAAAGTATTTTAAGGCTTCGTAATCAACTCGTCCGCCACCGCCCGAGCAAAGCATCATCGGAACACTCGGATATTTCGCTCTAATACGCTCTAGTACCTTATACAAGCCTTTGACATAATCGACATAAAACTGCGATTGCGGTTGATTAGTTTTTTGTAAATACATCGAATGAGCATTGAAAATCACAGCGTTGCAATCCCATTTAATAAAAGCTAAACTCGGATTTTTGGTAAATAAATTATCGACCACACCAAACACATAATCTTGTACCACCGGATTAGCCAAATCTAACACCAATTGATTTCTGAAATAATGCTCAGGACGAGCCGCTTGTTTGACAACCCAGTCAGGATGTTTTTCGTAAAGCTCACTGCGAGGATTAACCATTTCTGGCTCAAGCCATATACCAAATTTAATACCTGTTTTTTCAGCTTCTTTTATTAAGTAACCTATGCCGTCTGGAAGTTTCTTTTTGTTTTCTTGCCAATCGCCTAAGCCTGCGGTGTCGTCATTACGAGGGTATTTATTGGCAAACCAACCATCATCTAGCAAAAACATATCAACTCCTAATTTTTTACCATCTTTAAATAAATCAGTCAGTTTATTTTGGTCAAAATCAAAATAAGTCGCTTCCCAGTTATTGAGTAAGGTTAAACGTGTACCATTGCCGTCTAATATTCTGTATTTTCTAGCCCATCGGTGCAAATTTCTACTAGCAAAACCTTTACCTTGGTGAGATAAGGTATAAATAAATGAA
>JACCDQ010238695.1_pt1 | contig 11318 bp, 8 predicted proteins | sample 7446031 | NCBI WGS metagenome assembly JACCDQ01 (sample SAMN15323442, study PRJNA562643) | freshwater metagenome | isolation source: river surface water | place: USA:Blue River Watershed | collected 2017-08-17
AAGCAATGGTCCACGATCCTTGATGCGGGTATTGCACCAGCAAGGCTTTGGAAAAAGCATTGCCGCTGCCCGAAAACAAGGTATCGGCCACCTGCTTGACGCTGGTGTAGATGCTGCGCACCACCGGGATGCGGTTCATCAAGGCATCCCATTGGCGCAGCCACCATTGGCCAAAAATGTTGGCCACAAACACGCCGGTGGCAAAAATCACGACCGCCACCAGCATCACACCCAGACCTGGCACCCCGCGCAGGTAATCGGCCAGGGTGTGCATGCCGGGGATCACGGTGTCAGCCGCATGCAAAACGGCCAAAAAGATGCCATCGAGCAAACCAACCAGCCAGGTGAGAACCCACACGGTGATGCCCATGGGCAGCCACACCAGCAAGCCGGTGATGAAGTACTGTTTGAAGCTGCGTTGTTTCATGAGGCGGTCAAAAAGAACATATCAGTGGCAGGCGCAAGATGCGCCGCAACCACCTGCGGTATCAGCTGCTGCCGCTGCGGGGGCGGCTGCAGTCTCGGCAGCGCCAGCTGTCGCAGCAGCCGGGGCACCGGTCACGCCACCACCGCCCTTGAAGTCGGTGGCGTACCAGCCCGAACCCTTGAGCTGAAAGCCTGGGGCGCTGAGCTGTTTGCTGAATTTGGGGGCACCGCAAGCCGGGCAATCGGTCAGGGGCGCATCGGAGATTTTTTGCAGAACATCCTTGGCATGTCCGCAGGACTCACACTTGTAGGCGTAAATGGGCATGAAGAGGGCTCTTTTCAGTTGGAAAACCCTCAATTATAGGCGGGGGCCACCGCTTCAAGCCCCCAAAGGGCCTTCAGTTCAGTCCCGCCAGTTTGTGGTGTGACGCATGCTGGTTGCGGATGGCCTGACGCCCCAAGGAGCCGATCAGCATCCCCGCCAGGCTGGCCAGCACCCCGGCCAGCTGTGCCGGAAACGCCTCCCCTGCCGGGGTGAAGGTGAACAACAGCCACGTCAACAAGCCCAAAACGATGGCAAACAAGGCACCCTGGGTGGTGGCTTTGGACCAATAAAGCCCGAAAGCCAGCGGCACAAAAGCCCCCACCAGGGTCACCTGATACGCCCCAGAGACCATTTCATAGATAGAGGTGCCCTGCATGGCGATCGCATAAGCCAGCACCAACACACTGAACACGAGCACCGTCACGCGCATGGCCCGCAGCTCCTGCTGGTCACTTTGATGAGGGAAAAACTGCCGCCAGATGTTTTCAGTGAAGGTGACGCTGGGGGCCAGCAAGGTGGCCGAAGCGCACGATTTGATGGCCGACAACAGTGCCCCGAAGAACAACACCTGCATCACAAACGGCATCTGGGTCATCACCAGGGTAGGCAACACTTTTTGCGGGTCTTCCGCGATCAGCCGGGCGGCCTGCTCGGGCATGATGATCATGGCACTGACCACCAGGAACATGGGTACAAAGGCAAACAGGATGTAGAGCACCCCGCCAATGACCGGCCCCCGGGTGGCCGCGTATTCGCTGTTGGCCGACATGACGCGCTGAAACACGTCCTGCTGTGGAATGGAGCCCAGCATGATGGTGATGGCCGAAGCAAAAAAGAAAATGATGTCTTTGAAATTCGGCTCGGGCCAGAACTTGAACATGTCCTGACTGACCGCCAGCGCCAGCACCTTGTCGGCTCCACCGGCTTGGTGACCGGCAAACACCGCCAGGATGGCCAGCCCGCCCACCAGAATGATCATCTGGATGAAATCGGTGATGGCCACCGACCACATGCCGCCAAACAAGGTGTAGGCCAGGATGGACACCACCCCGATCACCATGCCCACCGACAAACTGATCGCACCGTCTGACAGCACATTGAACACCAGGCCCAAAGCGGTGACCTGCGCTGACACCCAGCCCAGATAACTGACCATGATGATGACCGAGCAGATCACTTCGACGCTGCGGCCATAACGCTCACGGAAGTAATCACTGATGGTCAGCAAGGTCATGCGGTACAGCCGGGCCGCAAAAAACAAGCCCACCAGAATCAGGCAACTGCCCGCACCAAACGGGTCTTCAACCACACCGTGCAAACCACTGTTGACGAACTTGGCCGGAATGCCCAGCACCGTCTCGGACCCGAACCAAGTTGCAAACGTGGTGGTGATGATCATGGCCAGCGGCAAATGCCGCCCCGCAATGGCAAAGTCGGCCGAGTTTTTCACACGCTTGGCCGCCACCAGGCCAATCGCAATCGTCACCAGCAGATAGGCGATCACAAGGGTCAGCAACACGGCAATGTCTCCTGTCTTGGAAATCTGAACGGGTCAATAAAACTGGATCTGCGACCACACCTGCAGCGCCAGCAAACTCATGATGAAGCCCATGCCCAGGTAAAGCAGGATTTGCAGCAACTGGTTGGTGCGGCGCTGTTCGGCCAGCAATTGCTCCAGTTGACGGGCATCGCTTTGGCGCGGTTGCTGCAGATAATCGTGCAGCAACCGGGGCAATTGCGGCAGCAGTTTGGCGTAATGCGGGGCCTGCGCCTTGATTTCTTGCCACAGCTTTTGAGGCCCGATCTGGTCAAGCATCCACTTCTCAAGGAACGGCTTGGCCGTGCTCCACAGGTCCAGCTCGGGGTCAAGCTGACGACCCAGGCCCTCGATGTTGAGCAAGGTTTTTTGCAGCAGCACCAGTTGCGGCTGGATCTCGACATGGAAACGGCGCGAAGTCTGGAACAGGCGCATCAGCACCATGCCCAGCGAAATCTCCTTCAAGGGCCGGTCAAAGTAAGGCTCGCAGACAGCACGAATGGCGGCTTCGAGTTCATCCACCCGGGTGTCAGAGGGCACCCAGCCGGACTCGATGTGCAGCTCGGCCACACGCTTGTAATCACGGCGGAAAAACGCGGTGAAGTTCTGCGCCAGGTACTCCTTGTCAAACTCGGTGAGCGTGCCCACGATGCCGAAATCGAGCGAGATGTAACGACCAAAGGTGTCAGGTTCCAAACTGACCTGGATGTTGCCCGGGTGCATGTCTGCATGAAAGAACCCGTCACGAAACACCTGGGTGAAAAACAGCGTGACCCCGTCACGTGCCAGCTTGGGGATGTCCACCCCGGCTTCGCGCAGGCGGTCCACCTGGCTGATCGGCACGCCGTGCATACGCTCCATCACGATCACTTCAGGCTGGCAATAGTCCCAGATCATCTCGGGAATCAGCACCAGATCGAGCCCCGCCATGTTGCGGCGCAGTTGCGCGGCATTCGACGCCTCACGCACCAGGTCCAACTCGTCGTTGAGGTATTTGTCAAACTCAGCCACCACTTCACGCGGTTTGAGGCGTTTGCCATCGGCACTCAAGCTTTCCACCCAGCCCGCCATCATCCGCATCAGGCTCAGGTCTTTCTGGATCACCGGCAGCATGCCCGGGCGCAACACCTTGACCGCCACTTCACGCAACTGACCCGACTTGCTGCGCAAACTGGCAAAGTGCACCTGGGCGATCGAGGCACTGGCCACCGGCTGGCGGTCAAAGTGCTCAAAGACCTCGTCCACGGGCCTGCGAAACGCCCGCTCGATGGTGGCCACTGCGATGTCCGAACTGAACGGCGGCACCCGGTCTTGCAGCTTGGCCAACTCTTCGGCGATGTCCAGCGGCAACAAATCGCGCCGGGTGGACAGCACCTGACCAAATTTCACAAAAATCGGCCCCAGACGTTCCAGCGCCTCACGCAGGCGCACCGCCCGGGGTGAGCGCAAGTCGCGCCCCACCGACAAAATGCGGGCCAACAGCCGAATCCAGGGCTTTTGAAAGCTGGAAAGCACCAACTCGTCCAGCCCATAGCGCAAGACGATGAAGACGATGAACGCGCCGCGACCAAGGCGGCTCATGCGGCGCTACCGGTGGCGCGGGCAACCTCGGTGCCGGGGCGTGAGGCGACAAAACCGCGCAAGGCGTCCATCGCCTTGCGTGCAGCCTGGGCCAGCGTGTGGGCCGGGGCATCACCGATCAGACGGGCCAGGTCTTCTTCGGCATCCCAGCGCACATGGTCGATCAACCAGTTGATTTCAGCGGCCAGTTGCACGTCGCCTTCGATCCGCACCTTGGGCTTGTCCCCCTTGGCCAGCGCCGAGGCCAGCGACACCGCAGAGTCCTCCACCACCGTCAGACGCAAGTCAAAACCCTCAAACTGACCGCGCTCGAACAAGCCAGCGGGCGTGGGACTCAGTTGCAGTTGCACACGGTCCCACAGCAACTCGATGCGCTGCCCTTTTTGGCGGGCCAGACGGGCCATCGCCTCGGGTTCGCTCCTCAGCACATGGTTGAGGAACAAAACCAAGCGGTTGACCGACTCATCGACCACCCAAGCTGGAGGTTGGAAATTGGCCGCCATGCTGCTGACCATCTCGGGCAGGGCCTGAGCGACCCAAGAAAAAGGGGACTGTGTTGCCATAGTCCCCGATTATTCCCGAAAGATGCACCCCAACCGGGGTGCCGGGCTTTATTGCAGCGCCTGCACACCGGCCACCAGCCAGCCGCCACCCTGCTTGGACTTGGTCATGTTCCAGACTTCGCGGAAGGGGCTCGGGCCTGCCGATGCATCTTCACGGATCATGCCGTTGAACTCGACACTGGCCAGATACGCCTCGGCCTGCTCTTCGATGCCCAGCAACTGGGCTTCCAGCATGACCACTTCCGTTTTATTGGGTTGACCTGGGAACTGCGCCTCACGCTCGGCCAGTTGACTGCGGATTTCAGCCACCATGGCATCGGTCATCATGGAACGCAACATGGCGATGTCAGAGCGATCCCAGGCGTCTTGCAAGGTGATGAAGTTGCGCTTGGCTGCGCCCACAAAGCCGTCGACGTCAAAACCGGCTGGAATGCCCCAGGCCTGGTTGCCCGCCAAACCGGCACCAATCATCGAACCACCGGTCTGCGCAGCGGCCGAACCATCAAAGTGCGTGTTGTGCGCTTCCCAAGGACGGGCTGAAGCATCGTTGCCGACTTTTTCGGGGTTGTACTGCTTGAACGATGCAGGTTGATTGGCCGATGCACCCGCTCCCTGGTAAGCCAATCCGCCAGCTGCCCCCGCAGCCCCCCCGGCTTTACGGCGCATCAACATACCGATCACGGCCATGATGGCCACACCGATCAGCAAAAACATCAACACATTGCCGAATGCTTCCCCCATGCCCAGCGAGTGGGCCAACCATGCCAACCCCAAACCTGCAGCCAAACCACCGAGCATGGCACCCCAAGGTTTTTTAGCGGCGGGCGCAGCAGCGGCAGGCTTGGCGGCGGCAGGCGCTGCTTGCTGTGCTGGCGCAGCAGGTGCCTGCGGACGCACAGCTTCACGCTGCGTCACCTGGTTAGATTGCTGTCCAATCGATTTGCCACCCCCCATGCGGCGAGCCGCTTCGGCGTTCAAACTGCCCAAGGCCAACACGCCAGCGAGCAACAGGGTCAAAAACTTGTTCACGGTGTCTCCAATGAATCGCAAAAAATCACAAAACTGTCTTCAGCATTTGATGCCGACGTGCAAGGCTACCACCCCTGCCGACAAATTGTGAAAATCCACATGGCCGAATCCGCTGTTTTTCATAAGGGTTTTCAGCGTCTCCTGGTCCGGATGCATGCGAATGGATTCAGCCAGATAACGGTAACTGTCGGCGTCCCCCGCCACCAGTTTGCCCATGTGCGGCAGGATCTTGAAGCTGTACCAGTCGTACACCTTCTCCAGCGGCTTGGCGACTTTGGAAAACTCCAGCACCAGCAATTTGCCGCCCGGCTTGAGCACGCGGCACATTTCTTTGAGCGCCACGTCCTTGTGCGTCATGTTGCGCAGGCCAAAGGCCACGCTGACCACGTTGAAGTGGTTGTCGGGAAACGGCAGCTTCTCGGCATCGCACACCAAAGTGGGCAGCGCCAAACCGTGATCGACCAGCCGATCACGGCCGGTGGTCAGCATGGCTTCGTTGATGTCGGTGTGGACCACCCGGCCCGTGGCGCCCACTTTTTTGGCAAAGGCCATCGACAAATCGCCCGTGCCGCCCGCAATGTCGAGCACCTGATCGCCCTCTTTGAGGTTGGCCACCTGCACGGTGTACGCCTTCCAGACCCGATGCAGGCCCATCGACATGAGATCGTTCATCACGTCGTATTTGGACGCCACCGAATCAAACACGCTGCGAACATGCTTGGCTTTTTCTGTTTCGTCGACGGTTTTGAAACCGAAATGGGTGGTGCTCATGGGGAATGCTCAATGGTTATGACCGCAACTGCTGCCCGATTTTTCAATCATGGGCGCGTCACGGCTCACACCTGCAGCTTGCAGGCGTTCTTCGTATTGCTGCCAGAGGGCCGTTTGCTGGTCACCCAGGAAATACAAGTACTCCCAGGTGAACAAGCCCGTGTCATGGCCGTCTGAAAACGTGGGCTTGACCGCGTAATTGCCCACCGGCTCCAGCTCGACCACCGTCACGTCGCGTTTACCGGTTTGCAAGGTTTCCTGACCCGGGCCATGGCCCTGCACCTCAGCCGAGGGCGAATACACCCGCATCAACTCGAACGGAATGCGGAATTGCTGGCCATCGGAAAAACCAATCTCCAGCACACGGCTTTGACCGTGCACGGTCAATGACTCAGGAGTCGGGGTTGTGGAGGTCAAACCAGCCATGAGGTGCTTTCTGTATCAGACCAGCACGCGCTCAATGCCGCCGGCATTGGCTGCGCTGACGTATTCGGGCATCCAGTTCTCGCCCAGGATGTGCTTAGCCATCTCGACCACGATGTAGTCGGCTTCGAGCAAGCCGTTTTGCAAATCGTCACCATAACGCGACAGGCCCTGCAGACAGCTGGGGCAACTGGTCAGGATCTTGACGTTGTCCTGAGCCCCCACCGCGCCACTGGCGCGCAAGGCGGCCTCACCCTTGCGAATTTCTTCTTCCTTGCGAAAACGCACCTGAGTGGACACATCAGGGCGCGTCACACCCAGCGTGCCCGACTCGCCGCAGCAGCGGTCTGATTTGAGCACCCGCTCGCCCAGCAGACCCTTGACGGTTTTCATCGCGTCTTGCTGCTTCATCGGAGTGTGGCAAGGGTCGTGGTACAGGTAAGCGCCCTGCGCTTCGAGCTTGATGCCTTTTTCGAGCAAGTATTCGTGGATGTCGACGATGCGGCAGCCCGGGAAGATCTTGTCGAATTCGTAGCCCTGCAATTGGTCAAAACAGGTGCCGCAGCTCACCACCACGGTCTTGATGTCCAGGTAATTGAGCGTGTTGGCCACACGGTGGAACAGCACACGGTTGTCGGTGATGATCTGCTCGGCCTTGTCGAACTGGCCCGAGCCTTTTTGCGGGTAACCGCAGCACAGGTAGCCCGGTGGCAGCACCGTCTGCACGCCTGCGTGCCACAGCATGGCCTGCGTGGCCAGACCGACCTGGCTGAACAGGCGCTCCGAGCCGCAGCCAGGGAAGTAAAACACCGCCTCGGTCTCGGCCGTGGTGGCCTGCGGATTGCGGATGATGGGCACGTAATCGCGGTCTTCGATGTCCAGCAAGGCACGCGCTGTCTTTTTGGGCAAGCCGCCCGGCATCTTCTTGTTGATGAAGTGGATCACCTGCTCCTTGATCGGCGCAGCCCCCACGGTGGCAGGCGGTGCACTGGTCTGCTTGCGGGCCACACCCTGGAGCAAGCCAGCCACAAAACGCTGCGCCTTCATGCCCACCCCCACCATGGCGGCACGCGCCAACTTGATGGTTTCGGGGTTGGTGGCATTGAGCATGAACATGGCCGCGGCATTGCCGGGCCGGAAGCTCTTTTGCCCCATCTTGCGCAGCAAATTGCGCATGTTCATGGTCACATCGCCAAAGTCGATCTTGACCGGGCAAGGCGTCAGGCATTTGTGGCAAACCGTGCAATGGTCGGCCACATCTTCGAACTCTTGCCAGTGTTTGACCGAAATGCCCCGGCGGGTCTGCTCTTCGTAGAGGAAGGCCTCGACCAGGAGCGAAGTCGCCAGGATTTTGTTGCGTGGGCTGTAGAGCAAATTGGCACGCGGCACATGGGTCGAGCACACCGGCTTGCACTTGCCGCAACGCAAGCAGTCCTTGACGCTGGCGGCGATGTCGCCAATGTCGGATTGCTGCATGATCAGCGACTCATGGCCCATCAGGCCAAAGCTGGGGGTGTAGGCGTGCGTCAGGTCGGCGGCATGGACGTCGTCGCCCAGACCGTTCAGGGCTGAGCCGCGCAGCAGCTTGCCTTTGTTGAAGCGGCCTTGCGGGTCCACCTTGGCTTTGTAGGCCGTGAAATTGGCCAGTTCGTCGTCGGTCAGAAATTCCAGCTTGGTGATGCCAATGCCGTGCTCGCCCGAGATCACGCCGTCCAGACTGCGCGCCAGCGTCATGATGCGGGCCACCGCTTCGTGCGCGGTTTGCAGCATCTCGTAATTGTCGGAGTTGACCGGGATGTTGGTGTGCACATTGCCGTCACCGGCGTGCATGTGCAAAGCCACCCACACCCGGCCCTTGAGCACGCGCTGGTGAATGGCATTGCACTCGGCCAGGATGGGGGCGAAAGCCGAACCCGAGAAGATGTTTTGGAAACCCGGACGGATTTGCGTTTTCCAGCTGGCACGCAGGCTGTGGTCTTGCAACTGAGGGAACAGTTCATCGACTTGCGTCAGCCAGCCCTGCCACTGCGCCTGCACCTCGCGCACCACCGCCAGGGCCTCGCCCACCCGCTCTTGCAGCAACTCGGCCGAAGGCATTTCACTGGCATCGTCCACCTTGCCCAAGGGCAAGTTGCCACGGGTCAGGAAACTCTCCAGCTCGGCACACAGCTTGAGTTTGTTGCGCAGGCTCAGTTCGATGTTGATCCGCTCAATGCCGTCGGTGTACTCGGCCATGCGCGGCAGCGGAATCACCACGTCTTCGTTGACCTTGAAGGCATTGGTGTGGCGGCTGATCGCGGCCGTCTTCTTGCGGTCAGCCCAGAATTTCTTGCGGGCGTCGGCGCTGATCGCGGTGAACCCTTCACCGCTGCGCGAATTGGCGATGCGCACCACTTCCGAAGCGGCCTTGGCCACATCGTCGGCGTTGTCGCCGGCGATGTCGCCGATCAGCACCATCTTCGGGAAGCCCCCACGCTTGCTCTTGGTGGAATAGCCCACGGCGCGCAGGTAACGGTCGTCCAGGTGCTCCAGCCCGGCCAGCACGGTGCCCGTGCGTTTTTGCTCGGCGAACATGAAGTCCTTGATCTCGACGATGCTCGGCACGGCATTGCGGGCATGGCCAAAGAATTCCAGGCACACCGTGCGGGTGTGCTCGGGCATGCGGTGCACCACCCAGCGGGCGCTGGTGATCAGGCCATCACAGCCTTCTTTTTGCACACCGGGCAGGCCAGAGAGGAACTTGTCGGTCACGTCCTTGCCCAGCCCTTCCTTGCGGAAAGTCTTACCCGGAATGACCAGGGTTTCGGTACGGATCGGGGTTTTGCCGTCGGCCTTGAAGTAACGCAGCTCGAAAGTGGCCACTTCGGCATCGTGGATCTTGCTCAGGTTGTGGTCCATGCGGACCACGTCCAGCCATTCGGCATCGGGCGTGACCATGCGCCAGCTGGCCAGGTTGTCGAGCGCCGTGCCCCAGAGCACGGCCTTTTTGCCACCGGCGTTCATGGCGATGTTGCCGCCCACGCAGCTGGCTTCGGCAGAGGTTGGGTCGACTGCAAAGACAAAACCACCGCGCTCGGCCGCATCGGCCACACGCTGGGTCACCACACCGGCTTCGGTGTAGATGGTGGGCACTTTGTGGGCGATGCCGGGCAGGTCAATCAGTTCGACCTCGGTCATGGCTTCGAGCTTTTCGGTGTTGATGACCGCGCTCTTCCAGGTCAGCGGGATCGCACCACCGGTGTAGCCTGTGCCGCCGCCACGGGGCACGATGGTCAGACCCAGGTCAATACAGCCCTTGACCAGCCCGGCCATCTCGGCCTCGCTGTCGGGGGTCAGCACCACAAAGGGGTATTCCACGCGCCAGTCGGTTGCGTCGGTCACATGGCTCACGCGCGAGAGGCCGTCAAATTTGATGTTGTCCTTGGCCGTCAGGCGGCCCAGCGTCTTTTGCACCTGGCTGCGCAGCTTGGCGCGGCGGGCAAAACGCTCGTTGAACTGGGTCACCGCCTGCCCCGCCAGCGCCAGCAACTGCCCCACCAGCGCGTCGCGGGTGGCGTCGGCCTCGGGGGTGCGACGCTTTTGCACTTCACCCAGGCGGTGGTTCAGGGCGTCCACAAGCAGTTTGCGGCGGCCGGGGTTGTCCAGCAGGTCGTCCTGCAAATAAGGGTTGCGCTCCACCACCCAGATGTCGCCCAGCACTTCGTACAACATGCGGGCCGAACGACCGGTGCGGCGCTCCTGACGCAACTGGTTCAGCAAATCCCAGGCCGATTCACCCAGCAGCCGGACCACGATTTCGCGGTCTGAAAAGCTGGTGTAGTTGTAGGGAATCTCGCGCAAACGCGGCGCATCGGCGTCGGCTTGCATCAAATGTTGGAGCGTGATAGGTGCATTCATGGGGCTAGGCGCAGTCAGGGGCGTCGCAAAAGACGCTGTCAGCCAGACCCGAAACGGTGTCAAACCGGCTGAGGGGTGATGTTACCGCAGTGCAACAAACACGCGCCGGGGGTGGGGGCACCTGTCACCCACGGGTCATGCGTCATGGAAACCCCGGGTTGTCGCCTGAAAGTCACATGGTTTTAATGCGTTTGACATGAACCGGTGCCACAGTGTCCCCCGACACGCCCCATGAAACTGCCTGTTTTTTAGGCAATCAATCACCTTCAGCCCCCATTTTTCAGGAAACCACCATGAAACTCCGCTTCACACTCACCGCCCTGGCCCTGGGTCTGGCCAGCTTGTCCGCTCAGGCCCAAACCGAAATCCAGTGGTGGCACTCCATGGGCGGCGCCCTGGGTGAATGGGTCAACGACCTGGCCAAGGACTTCAACGCCAGCCAGAAAGAGTACAAAGTGGTGCCCACCTTCAAGGGCAGCTACGACGAGTCGATGACCGCCGCGATTGCCGCCTACCGTGCAGGCAACGCCCCCCACATCCTGCAGGTGTTTGAAGTCGGCACCGCCACCATGATGGCCAGCAAGGGCGCGATCGTGCCCGTGGGCAAGGTCATGCAGGATGCTGGCCTCAAATTTGACCAAAACGCCTATGTGCCCGCCGTGGCCGGTTACTACACTGCCCCCAACGGCCAGATGTTGAGCTTCCCCTTCAACAGCTCCACCCCCGTCTTCCACTACAACAAGGATGCGTTCAAGGCCGCCGGTCT
>JACCDQ010711196.1_pt1 | contig 11318 bp, 10 predicted proteins | sample 7446031 | NCBI WGS metagenome assembly JACCDQ01 (sample SAMN15323442, study PRJNA562643) | freshwater metagenome | isolation source: river surface water | place: USA:Blue River Watershed | collected 2017-08-17
CCTTGGTAATATAGTCTTTTCCTTCATGGGTTTTGAAAAGAGGTCGTTCTTTGGAAGCTTTTTCGTAATCTAATAACTCCTTTGAATAGTCTTTCATAAAAGACAACTTGGCATCATCGTGCAATCGGAGAATATGTTTTTTTAGCTCAGGTGAAAAACAGAGTACAACATTATCATGCCAATAGTGTGACTGAAAGTTTCTAATCTCATTCAATTTCTCCAATGCTTCGATGATGATTTTTCTATCATCGGACGTAATAACATAGCCAGAGGAGTTTTTATTTGTCATAAAACCCTTCCAGAGGTAATCACGAAGTTTTGAAAACACTTTGTCATTTTTGGCATCATTAGCATTTTTTAGCCATGAGTTAAACGTTTTCTCCAAAGTATTTTTATTAGCGTCATATTTTTCTCCACGCAAATGGTTGATAAGCCCTGCAATTCTAAAAAAAGCAAGGTTGAAGAAAATGGCAAATTCGGGATATTTTCCACCCGTAAATACATCTTTTTTGGTGATAATTCTTTGAATAGGAGTTTTCGGGCTTTGGTTTTTAGAACGCATAACAGTAGAAACAGATTAAATAAAAATTTCACCCAAATGTAGTATTTTTTCCATAAAAGCATGGATGTGGGTGAAAAATCCTGTTGATTACCCTTCAAAATATACCTCGACCATTCATCATAAAAAAGCTTACTTTGAAACATAATCTTTGCCAATAGCGTTGTGTTTGAAACGTCGATTTCAAACTTTCTTCCCGTTCCGATACAATGAATAAATTGATTGTGATTCCAATTGTTACCTTGTTGTTTTTGTTGATAGATTGGTACGTCTGGCAAGCTGTAAGGGTTTCTTTTCAAAATACCTCTCAAACGGTACAAACGACAGTGCGTTATGTGTTTTGGGGGCTAACCGTCTTAACGCTAACTGGTATGTGGCTCTACAACTTTACTAATCCTGATTGGCTGGGCAAAACGCTTCGTACTTGGATTATGGTTGGGGTGTTTATGAATTACTTTTCTAAACTTGTTGTCATTCTATTTTTACTTATCGACGACCTCGGCCGCTTGGTTCGTTGGGTTGTTGCCAAAGTGCAAGAATGGCAAGGAAAAGGCAATGTTGCTCCTAATACAACCGAAACGCCTATTAGTCGCTCAGAATTTTTGATGAAAACGGCCGTGGTAGCTGGCTCGATTCCTGCCGTAGCGATGACTTGGGGCATTCTTTCGGGAGCACATGATTACAGAATCAGAAAAGTAAAGCTGGCTTTGAAAAATTTGCCTAAAGCATTTGAAGGCTTAACGATTGCTCAAGTTTCAGATATTCACTCAGGGAGTTTTTTTAATAAAGTGGCTGTCAAGGGTGGTATAGATATGCTTTTGAACCAAAAACCAGATGTTGTATTTTTTACGGGCGATTTGGTCAATAATGAGGCAAGGGAGGTAAAAGACTATATTGATTTGTTTGGCAAAATAAAAGCACCATTGGGCGTATATTCTACCTTGGGCAACCATGATTATGGCGACTATCTCAAATGGGAAAGTCCGCAGGCGAAGAAACAAAATTTAGCCGATTTGAAAAAAGCTCATCAACTTATGGGTTGGGATTTGCTCAACGACGAACATCATTTCTTAGAACAAAATGGCGAGAAATTAGCGATTATTGGTGTGCAAAATATCAGTGGTGCGGCTCGTTTTCATACGTATGGCGATTTGGCAAAAGCGGTAAAAGGTACGGACGAAGCGGCAGTAAAACTATTGCTTTCGCACGACCCTACGCATTGGGATAAAGAAGTAAATACCCAGTAGACAGCTATTGATGTGATGTTTTCGGGGCACACGCACGGAACGCAATTTGGCGTAACGGTAGGCGACAAAACGTGGTCGCCAGCACAGTATGTATATAAGCAATGGGCGGGTTTGTATAAGCAAGACGACCAACAACTATACGTCAATCGTGGTTATGGCTATTTGGGCTATCCGGGTCGTATCGGTATGCCTCCCGAAATTACGGTTTTTGAATTGACGAGAGCCTAAAAAAATCCCTACAACCAATCGTTGTAGGGATTTTTTTTACTAGAAATTGAACTGTGCCTGTAAACGAAGGAGATTCCCCGTTTGACGATTAATAGGCAAATTAGCATCTTCAAACGTTCGGTCAGAAATAGTGTAAGCTGCGGTGAGTTCAAAATAATTTTTGAGTTGCCACTCTGCTCCAATTTCAAGGTCTTTGACGAGGTAACGGCGTGCGTCAATTTCGTGTTTTTTACCTCCTTGATAGTACTGATATTTGACAAAAGGCGTAAGGTGGTTTTCTCCCATTTTCTTTCTCCACATCAATTGTGCATATCCTCCTTCAAGCTTTTTGGTTTCGGTGGTCATGGTTGTAGGGTTGAACTCTGGTCCTTCTCCTATGTTGTATTCTGCTTGAAAACCAAGAGGCTGTGGGTAAACTACGAGTGTTCCAGCAATCCGACGATCTTCAAAAGAAGTGGTTGTTACGAGGTTTTTTGTGTTTTTTTCGATGACAAATTTACCCGAATAGGCTTGAATAGCCGTTTCAATAATTTGGCCACTTTTGAGTTTGAAAGGGTAGGTAATACGAGAAACCACGTGGGGTTCGTTGTTGGCTTCGGCTTTGTTGGCATTTTGTCCGTTGTACACACCAAAGGCAAATACGCCATAGTCGCCACTACCTTTAAGCCCCGACGAAACCAAATACGCAAAACGCTCTCTGATGGCCGCTGGTGCCCAGTAAAAGAAAATACCCAAATCACGCTCGTTTGCCACAGGGCTGTTGGTTGCATCGGCACGGTCGAGGGCTAGTCGGTTTTGAGACGATTGCATATTTTCAAAACCATAAGGGATTTTACTTTGCCCAATACGAAGGCGGTATTCTTTTTTTGCATCTAAAGCCAAATCAAAATACGCATCTCTGATTTGAAAAGCATGTTGAAAGGAGTTGCTTACATTAGAGGCAAAGTCGGGCTGAATGTAAATGTAGAGTCTGTCTGAAATATCTCCAGAAAAGATAAGACGACCTCGACGGATAAAAAAGCCCCCATTTTCTCCCCATGACCTATCACATTGCTCACATTTTAATTTTTCGTTGGTTTCGAGCAGGCGATTGTAGCGAACTTGTGCATAGCCTCTAAGTGAAATTTTTTCATACCATTTTTTGGTATTTGAATCTTTTTTGGGTTCGTTAGCCGAATTTTGAGCAAAAGAAGAGATACTGATGACAAGAGCTGTCATCAGGACGAAAAAGCCCTGAATAGTTTTCATTTAATTTAGATTTTCTATATTGGTTGGTAACAGTTTTGTCAATATTAATCAAAAGTACATCTCATGGCTTGACATGACCATGAGATGTATTTTTAGGGATATTATCCGATAATCCAACGAAGGAATACAAACAACGTTGCTGAAATGAGGATGGTTACAGGTAACGTTAATACCCAAGCCATCACAATGCTTTTTACGGTGCCACCTTGTAAGTTTTTGATGCCTTTCGATGCCACCATCGAGCCTGCAATACCCGATGATAATACGTGTGTAGTCGATACTGGCCATTTGTAAGCCGTAGCCAAACCGATGGTGATAGAAGCAACCAATTCGGCAGAAGCACCTTGTGCATACGATAAGTGTTGCTTACCGATTTTCTCGCCAATAGTTACTACAATTCTTTTCCAGCCAATCATTGTACCAAGGCCCAACGACAAAGCAATCATCCACATTACCCAAGTTGGAGCAAAGTCGGTCAATGACGAAAGACCTTTATTGGCATTGCCAAACGAGAAGAACGGAGGCGTGTCGCCAGCAGTAGCTTTTTTCAAGGCTTTTTTATCATCAGCACTAAATGCCACAGCGTCGCTTTCTGATAATTTTTTGGTATGTTTTGTAATTGCTAAAACGTCTTTACGAATCTCTAATTTCTTTTCTGTAGATAAAGCATGGATTAAAGATTTATCCAATAAAATCTTGTTGAGTTCTGTAGTTGCCTTCATTACTTTAGCATAGCTTTCCTTTTCTGTCGAAGACAATTTGTTGGTGTCTATTTTACTAACAATCGTTTGTACCGTTACTACCGAGCCTTGTAATTTGAATGGGTCAATTTCGGTATTGATAGCAAAATAGCTTGGTAAAAACGCAATCAAAATCATCATCACAAGGCCGATACCTTTTTGTCCGTCGTTACGACCGTGGAAGAAACTCACCAATGTACAAGTTGTAAACAACACTGCACGAATCCACATAGGCGGAGGCGTGTCTTTTTTAGGCTCTTTAAAAATCTCTTTGTTGGCAATTGATTTTTTTAAGATATACATAAAAACGATAGCCACAGCAAAACCAAATAAAGGCGACAGCAACAAGGCTTGTCCAATCTCAATGACTTTGTCCCAGTTTACGGTAGATAAACCTGCTTTATTTTCTGGTAGTAAAGCATAACCTACGCCAATACCAATAATAGAGCCAATCAATGTATGCGATGACGACGCTGGAATACCAAAATACCAAGTGCCTAAGTTCCAGATGATTGCAGCCCCAAGCATAGATAGTGCCGTTGCCATGGAGTGATACACGTTGGGGTCTATCAGCAAATCGGTGGGTAATAAGCCAATAATCGACATCGTTACGCCAACACCTCCTGTGAGCAATCCGACGAAGTTCATCAAACCCGACCATACAACCGCTTGGGTTGGTTTCAGAGAGTTTGTGTAGATAACAGTGGCTACAGCGTTGGCTGTGTCGTGAAATCCATTAACAAATTCAAAAGCACATGCTAAGAATAAGCAAAGGAAAAGAAGAATGAACAAGGATGTGTCTAATCCGAACATAGTATTGGGAATTAATTATACGATACAAGTTAAAAGCAACTAAAAATAACAATTAGTGAAAAGGCATTTCTGTTTTTGTCTTGTATCTATTTGTCTTTAAGATTTTCTATATTGGTAATTTCGGCACAAAAGTAAAAATACTTATTTACGTCAATGTTAAGGAATTGTTAAATTTGGTAACATTGGAATAATTGCCTGATGTGTAATCGAATAGTGATATTATTTTTAGGAATAATGTAAATTTAACGGGCGTTATGTTGCTGTAGCTGTTATGGAGAAACGATGCTGATACCCAGGATTTATAAATTGTTGGCTATTTGAAAGATTAGCCTGTAGAGTTTTATTACCTTTGTGGCATCAAATCGTAAAACTTAAAAACCGTGTGATTACAAGGCGGTTGTAATTATTATGTTGAGAAGACCCAGAAGAAATCGTCAGTCGGCTTCTATTAGAGCGATGGTTGAGGAAACGACCGTTACAGTAAATGATTTTATCTATCCGATGTTTGTCATGGAAGGCAATAATTTGGTGACAGAAGTAAAATCTATGCCAGGTATTTTTCGCTACTCGCTCGACAAGCTTTTAGAAGAATTGGCACAAGTGAGTGATTTAGGCATTCCTTCTATTGCTTTGTTTCCACAATTACCCGAAGAAAAGAAAGATAAATACGCTACCGAAAGCCACCGAGAAGGTAGTTTGTACCTCGAAGCCATTGCAGCTATCAAAAATAAATATCCACACATTGCTATTATGTCGGATGTTGCGATGGACCCCTACAGTGCTGATGGCCACGATGGAATTGTTGAAAATGGCATGATTATCAACGACGAAACCTTGGTTGTATTGGGCAAAATGGCCTTGGCTCAAGCCCAAGCAGGTGCCGACATTGTGGGCCCTTCCGATATGATGGACGGTCGTGTTGGCTACATCCGTGGGGTATTAGATGAGGCTGGCTATACCAACGTTTCTATCATGGCTTATTCTGCCAAATATGCTTCGGCTTTTTATGGCCCTTTTAGAGATGCCTTAGATTCTGCGCCGAAGTTTGGCGATAAAAAAACCTACCAAATGAATCCTGCCAACGTGCGTGAGGCATTGGTAGAAGCAGAACTGGATTATGCCGAAGGAGCTGATTTCTTGATGGTAAAGCCTGCTTTGGCTTATTTAGATGTAATCAAAACCTTACACGATAATTTTAATATTCCGATTGCGGCGTATAATGTTTCGGGCGAATATGCTATGGTAAAAGCGGCGGCTCAAAACGGTTGGCTCGATGGTACTAAAACCATGATTGAAAGCCTTACGGCTATCAAACGGGCTGGTGCTAAGGTAATTCTTACTTACTTTGCCAAGGAGTTTGCTCTTTTGTAGGAATCGTTGAAAGATAACCTGATTATTTTTTATCAAAAAATAAAAAAGTTGTGAAAGTAGTTCATTTTCATGATTTTATGAATAAAAAAATACAACTGTGAACCAAGAACGTTACGCACAAAGAGGTGTTTCTGCCTCAAAAGAAGATGTGCATAAGGCCATCGAAAAATTAGATAAAGGTCTTTTTCCTAAAGCTTTTTGCAAAATATCGCCCGATATGCTCGGAGGCGATGAGGCATATTGCAATATCATGCACGCCGATGGTGCAGGCACAAAGTCGTCGTTGGCTTATTTGTATTGGAAAGAAACTGGCGATATGTCGGTGTGGAGAGGCATTGCCCAAGATGCCGTAGTGATGAATACCGACGACCTTATTTGCGTAGGTGCAACGGACAATATGCTGTTGTCGAGTACAATTGGGCGTAATAAAAACCTCATTCCAGGCGAAGTTATTGCCGAAATTATTAATGGTACAGAAGAAGTATTACAAATGTTGCGTGACAATGGCATTGGCATTTGGAGTACTGGTGGCGAAACCGCCGACGTGGGCGATTTGGTACGTACCATCATCGTCGATTCGACGGTGGTAGCACGCATGAAACGCTCAGACGTGATTTCTAACCATACCATTCAAGAAGGCGATGTGATTGTAGGTTTAGCGTCGTTCGGACAAGCTACTTACGAAAAATCGTATAATGGCGGTATGGGAAGCAACGGGCTGACCTCGGCTCGTCATGATGTATTGGCACATTATTTAGCCGAAAAATATAGCGAAAGTTTCGACCCTGCTGTACCTGAATCCTTGGTTTACAGTGGCTCAAAAGCATTGACCGATGCCGTTGAAGGTACGCCTTTGAACGTCGGACAATTGGTTTTATCGCCAACTCGTACTTATGCTCCTGTGGTAAAGGCACTTTTAAAAGAGTTACGTCCTGTCATTGATGGCATGGTACATTGCTCGGGTGGAGCACAAACGAAGGTGTTACATTTTGTCGAAAATGTACATATTGTGAAAGATAATTTGTTTGAATTACCTCCTCTTTTCCAATTGATTCATCAAGAAAGCGGCACTGATTTCAAGGAAATGTATAAGGTGTTCAATATGGGACATCGCTTAGAGGTGTATCTAAAACCAGCGTATGCACAAACGGTGATAGAAGTGGCTAAATCTTTTGGTATCAATGCCCAAATCATTGGCTACGTAGAGGCTTCGGAACAAAAACAAGTGACTATTCGCTCGTCTTATGGGACGTTTGTGTATTAAATAAAAATGCCATTGAGCCTGATTTGTTAGTAGCAAGATTGCTATATTTCCATTTCTTTAATATTTTACCTATTAGTGATAACAAATTGTTCGTTACTATTGATAATAAGGAAAAAGAGTTTAACTTTAAAGTCATTAAAAACTTAACACAATGAAAAAACGTAAAAAATATCGCTCTGACTTTTTGTTTGCGACTCCTTCATTTCTGATTGGAGCAGGGAGTGTTTTTAACATTGCTGGTAATTATTTTGACTTTAATTATTCTTCAAGCGAAAAAGAAGCTGATGCAAAAGCAATTCGTTCAGATTGGGGAGTGGTTGGAGGTGACATAGAAAGTGCCGTAACTGAAATTGTTAAGAAATTAAAACCATCTACAACTGAATAATGGCTGACGAACTACAGGAACAAAATCCAAAAGAAAGCAAAAATTCTTCAAAGGAATTTAGACCTGATGATTCGGTGATTCCTGAAGAGTTAAAACCAATACTCTCAGACCCTGAAATTCCTCAAGAACAGAAAGAAAAAATTATTCGTGCAGTAGTTGGTATTTCTATACGCACGGCATCTTCATTTAGAGGACCAATTCCTCCCCCAGACATTCTACAGGGCTACAACGGTGCTGTGGAAGGTGGAGCAGAACGAATTATTGCGATGGCTGAAAAGCAGTCAAATCATAGAATGCAACTAGAAAACCATGCCATTAAAGAAGAACTAAAACAGAGCCGTTTAGGGCAAATTTTTGGTTTTATTTTAGGACTTGTCGGCTTTGCCCTTGCTACTGTTTTAGCAATGTTTGACCACGAAACCGTTGCTGGTATTTTTGGAACGACCACAATCATTGGACTTGTTACTGTTTTTGTCTTAGGCAAGAAAGCACAGGCAAAAGATCTTGCTAACAAAGAGTAAATGGAGCAATAGTAACGCAATTGCCTAGCATCAGTATAAATGGACTAGAACGAAGAAATTTTAACTTTTCCAGAGTCTGTTTACTTAGAGCTAAAAGAATAATGCTGTGAAACGTAATGGTAGCTTCAAGTGTTACCATTATGTTTCAACAGCCTAAGTTTTCCTCACTTCGTATGTACAAACACATCTTTTTTGACCTAGACCATACCTTGTGGGACCACGATACCAATGCAAAAATTGCCTTACACGAGGTTTTTGTCACCTTCGATTTACCTGCTCGTGGCATTGTATCTTTTGACGCATTTTATCAGTCTTTCAACGAAATCAACCGTCGGCTGTGGCTGGCTTATGAGCAAGGAAAAATTTCGCAAGCAACTCTTCGCTACGACCGATTTAGGATGGTTTTCTCTACTTTTGGCGTAAATAACCACGATATTTGTGATACATTGACAGATACCTATTTGGCTATTTGTCCTCGTAAAACTAATTTATTACCTTATACACAAGAAATTTTACGTTATTTACAGCCAAAGTACCCATTACATATCATTACGAATGGATTCAATGATGTACAAAGCATTAAAATGGAATGTAGTGGTTTGCGTCCGTTTTTTCATCACGTGGTTACGTCGCAAGATTCTGGGTATAAAAAACCCGATACCCAAATGTTTGAATACGCCCTCAATTTGGTACAAGCCAAACCTAAAGAATGCTTGATGATTGGAGATACTTTTTATACCGATGTACTTGGAGCGATGCGTTTGGGAATGGATGCTGTTTTTTTTAATCCAAACGACCAACGGCATATCGAACGCCCTACGTTTGAGATTAGTCACCTCAAAGAATTGAAAGGTATTATCTAACGAATGATACAAAGTTGTGAATTGGTGAATTGAGCGTTAGTGTTTTGATTTTTAGGAGTTTATATGTTGTTTTGTTAAAAATATTGGTATTTGAAATAAAAATGGGTCTAAAATTTGGCATAATTTACACCGAAACTTTAGACCCAAACCTGCTACTCGTTTACTTAAAACGATTTAGCGATATTAGTAAACTCACGAGATTTCAACGAAGCACCGCCGATAAGTCCACCATCAATATCTGCACAAGCAAATAGCTCAGGAGCATTCTTTTCGTTGCAGCTACCACCGTATAAAATAGAAGTATCGTCGGCTACCGTTTCGCCATATTTGGCTGCAATATGCTGACGCAAGAAAGCGTGCATTTCTTGTGCTTGAGCCGAACTTGCCGTAACACCCGTACCAATTGCCCAGATTGGTTCGTAAGCAATAACTACTTTTCCAAATTCTTCTGCCGACAAATGGAAAAGGCTTTCAGTAAGTTGAGAAGCAACCAATTCCAAATATCCTGCTGCATTGCGTTGGTCTAATGACTCGCCACAACAGAAGATAGGCGTAAGTCCATTTTCTAAAGCAATATTTACTTTTTCGGCTAGTTGTTCGTTTGTTTCACCGAAATATTGACGACGTTCGCTGTGCCCTAAAATAACATAACCAATGCCAATCGACTTCAACATCGGAGCAGAGATTTCGCCTGTATAAGCACCAGAAGCTTTTTGGTGGCAGTTTTGAGCCGCAACACCCATGTTCGATACAGGTTCAACGTGTTTTTGTAAAGTACTCAAATACAAAGAAGGCGACGCAATCACTACAGTAACATCTGTAGAAACTTCGTCTTTTACCATGTTTACCACCTCCGAAGCCAAAATTAAAGCCTCTTCTTGGGTTTTGTTCATTTTCCAGTTACCAGCAACGATTTTCTTTCTCATTGGATTCTATCACTCGTCGGTTGTTTTGCGTATTACCAACGATAGTTTTTTGGGTTAAAATTTATTTGCAATACAAATTTATGGACTAAATCTGCTTCTTGAAACATCCCTCCGAAAAAAGCTCAATTATTTATCAAGGAAAAAATTTAGTTTGGGTTAAATATAAATATCTGTATATTTTCTGTAAATATTCAGCTACGAAAAATTTGTTTTTGTAGATAAAAACCTATAAATTAGATATATAAGCACAAGCGTAGAATGCTATTATTGAAAAACTGACAAACAAGACTATGATAGAGGCGTTTGGGCAATCTACTATGAGCAAACAGGATTTTTTCACTTTCAAAATCAGCTAAGTACAATGAAAACAGCACACTCGATGTTTGTAGGGTTGCTTGTTTCGTGGATGGCTACTTGCCATGCTTATGCACATGACAAATCGGCTTTTCATGCCAGCAAACCCCTTTTTTTACCTAAACTTCAAGAGCATAAACCTGCCAAAGATAAGGCTCTTGTTCAAGAAGAAAACTTTGGTTATCAGTTGCTTGGAAAACGAAAATGGATAAGCCTTCCTTTTCAACTTCAAGCCAACTTGATTGTGATTCGGTTGAAAATAAATAATTCGGACACACTCAATTTTATCCTCGACACAGGGGTAAGTTCGTTGATTGTCACCGACCCCAATTGTCTTAAAAATCAACAATTGAAACCTGTGAGAAAAGTAAAAATTACGGGTACAGGCGAAGGCGATGACCTAGAAGCCAGTATTGTACTCAATAATACCATTCGGCTGGGCAATATGGTAGGCTACCGACAAAACCTGGTAGTATTGAGTGAAGACAAAATTCATTTGAGCGAATTTGTGGGTTCGCCCATTCACGGGATTATTGGACATGATATTTTTAGTCGGTTTGTCGTAACCATTGATTTTGCCATGAGGGAGATAACCCTGTATAATCCAGAACACTATCGTTATAAAAAAAGCAAGGGCGAGCGTTTCCCTATTACAATAGAAGAGGGAAAGCCTTACTTGAGTGCTTTAGAAGTAGTAGATGGCGATAAAGCAGAGCCTATTAAGGTAATTTTAGATACAGGAGCAGGTCATGCGTTATCGCTCGAAAACAACGATAAAGGACGTATTCAGTTGCCTTCA
>JACCDQ010909095.1_pt1 | contig 11317 bp, 8 predicted proteins | sample 7446031 | NCBI WGS metagenome assembly JACCDQ01 (sample SAMN15323442, study PRJNA562643) | freshwater metagenome | isolation source: river surface water | place: USA:Blue River Watershed | collected 2017-08-17
CCGTCGGTCAGGTTGACTGAGAAGTCAACGACCGGGAAGCCCGCCATGGTGCCCTTGTCGACCATGCTCTTGAAGCCCTTTTCAACTGCCGGCCAGAATTCACGGGGAACGTTACCGCCGGTGACAGTGGACTGGAAGGTGAAGCCGGTACCGGGTTCGCCGGGCGCGATGGTGTAGTTGATCTTTGCGTACTGACCAGAACCACCAGACTGCTTCTTGTGGGTGTATTCGTCTTCAACCATGCGGGTGATGGTTTCGCGATAAGCCACCTGCGGCTTACCGACAACCACTTCAACGCCATGGGTTCGCTTCAGAATGTCGATCTTGATGTCGAGGTGAAGTTCGCCCATCCCCTTGAGGATGGTTTCGCCACTTTCTTCATCGGTCGAAACGTGGAATGACGGATCTTCCTGAACCATCTTGCCGAGGGCGATGCCCATCTTTTCGTTGCCGGCCTTGTCCTTGGGGGCAATAGCAACCGAGATGACCGGATCCGGGAAGACCATCGGTTCGAGGGTTGCGGGGTTGTTCTGATCAGCCAGGGTATGTCCGGTCTGAACGTTTTTCATGCCCAGTACCGCGACGATGTCGCCGGCCTGACAGGCGTCAAGTTCCTGACGATTGTTGGCGTGCATTTCAACGATACGGCCAATACGCTCGGTCTTGCCGGTGGCGGTGTTCAGCACGGTATCGCCTTTCTTGAGGCTACCAGAGTAAATGCGCAGGAAGGTCAGGGCGCCGAAACGGTCATCCATGATCTTGAATGCGAGTGCGCGGAACGGACGCGAAGGATCCACGACGGCGAAGTTGCCGGTTTCATTGCCTTCGAGGTCCACTTCCGGCTGCGGATTGACTTCGGTCGGGTTCGGCAGATAGTCGATGACGGCATCGAGAACCAGCTGAACGCCCTTGTTCTTGAACGAAGAGCCACAGAAGGTCGGGAAGAAGTCGAGCTTGATGGTGCCCTTGCGGATCAGACGCTTGAGGGTATCCACATCGGGCTCTTCGCCTTCAAGGTACTTTTCCATGACGTCGTCATCCTGTTCGACAACCTTCTCGATCAGTTCAGAGCGCCAGGTTTCGAGGTCATCAACCATATCAGCCGGCGGTTCGCCGACGGTGAACTTCATCGGATCCCCGGAATCGTCCCAGATGTAAGACTTGCGGGTCAGCACGTCAACCACGCCGACGAAACCGTCTTCACGGCCGATCGGAAGGGTCATTACGAGGGGCTCAGCAGCAAGCACTTCCTTGATCTGCTTGACGACGCGGTAGAAGTCAGCGCCGATACGATCGAGCTTGTTGATATAGATAACGCGAGCAACCTTGGAGTCGTTCGCATAACGCCAGTTGGTTTCAGACTGGGGTTCTACACCGCCGGAACCACAGAAAACGCCGACGCCGCCATCAAGAACCTTCAGCGAACGATACACTTCGATGGTGAAGTCAACGTGGCCGGGGGTATCAATGATGTTGAAGCGATGGTCCTTCCAGAAACACGTGGTCGCTGCCGACTGAATCGTGATGCCGCGCTCCTGCTCCTGTTCCATGAAGTCCGTGGTCGCTGCACCATCGTGCACCTCGCCGATCTTGTGGATCTTGCCGGTGAGCTTGAGGATGCGCTCGGTGGTCGTGGTCTTGCCGGCGTCGACGTGAGCGAAGATGCCGATGTTGCGATAGAGCGATAAATCAGTCATGACGTTGTCTTGAAGGGGTTTGAACAGGTTGGATCGTCGGAAGCTTTCGAAAGTCGGGGCCCTGGCCTGAACCAAAGCAACGTGTGCTCCGGAAGGTACACGGCCGGACGAAGTCGCGATCAGCCTTCATCCGAGTTAATCAGTAATTGTACCCGTTCAATGTTACAGGAGCAATTTCGGCAAATTGATGACAATCGAAATCTGGATCGATCACAGCGCCATCAGGGTTTCTGCCAGTCGGCAGAGGGTCAGATCATAGCCCGAGGGGCCAATGAGTGAGACCCCGACGGGGATCTTGTCGACCGATAGGGCTGGAAAGCTGACTTCCGGTCGTGAGAACAGGCTTGCGAGTGAAAGCTGTCTGAGAAGCGCGCTGCGATGCACTTCGAGATCCTCATCGGAGGCAGATCTCAAGGGGGCAGGCCCCGGTGCACTGGGAAGAATCAGGATGGCGTCACCGGCGGTCGCCTGAAATGCCTCGCGTAATGCAGCCCTTTCTAAAACGGCGGCGCGATAGGATTCTGCTGCAATGGAGGCGGCATAGGCAAACCGGTCGCGAATACCGGGTCCGAGTTCAGGGCGAATCTGACCGAGCAACGGGCCATGCGCCTCCCAGGCCTCATACCCCTGGATGGGTCGAATGGTTTCGACCCATCGGTCCACCGTCCTCGGATCCAGAGGCAATTCCTCAATCATCCCGTGGGCCACCTGGACCTTTTCAAGAAAAGCCGCAAAGGCCTCTCTAACCCCGGGTTCGAGGTGCTGCATCAGAGCCCGCGGAATCTTCAGTCGGAGGGGTTCATGGATGGGGCCCTCAAGGAAGGTTTCAGCGAGAGCCACCAGCAGTGAGGCATCGCGCGTCATCCATCCCGCCGTATCCAGAGAACGCGCCAAAGGCCGGGCACCCTCCAGTGGCAATCGACCCTGGGTGGGTCGAATCCCGTATAGGCCGCAATAGCTAGCCGGAACACGAATCGATCCGAGGGTATCGGTCGAAAGGCCGATATCAGCCAGTCCTCCGGCAACGGCAGCTGCTGACCCTGAAGATGAGCCGCCCGGAAGGCGATCCGGTGCCTTGGGGTTGATGGGGGTGCCGAAATGAATATTTCGGCCGGTGAGGGCATAGGCCATTTCGACCAGATGGGTTTTGCCGACAAACTCGGCACCCTGATCGAAGAGTTGCTGAACGGCACTCGCACTTTCTGTTTTGAGTCCCGATTGGGCAAGCAGGTGAGGCTGACCAAAACTGGTTGGATAGCCTTCGACATCGAAGAGATCCTTGACGGCGAACCTGAAGCCCGAGAGGCGCCCAGCCTTCTTGGGGAACCTTTGGGGTGGGTAAGGCATCAAGGCCATGAAGGGATCAGTCCCTTCGGGGCGCGAAGCGGTCGACATGGCAGTTTTAACCCAGCGCCCGGAACTTTCGAAGTTGCCAGGGCAACACTATGAGGATCGTCATCGTCACCAGTGACCATTTAAAGCCGACTTCAGGTAGGGTGAAAATGCCTACGGTCTTTAAAGTCTGCACAAAGGTGAGCATGAATACAGCAACCGAGAGGGTGATCCAGAAGTAAGTCATTCGGGCCTTTTCTACGGCCTTTTCGAGAGCCTCCTCCAAGACTTTCAGCTTTTCCTTTTCAGTTTCCGCACTCTTAATCCGGTAGCGATCGATTTCATCGGAGATTGGGCGTGTTTTCTGCATGTAAGATCCTCCATCTTCACGACATCTTATTCGTTAATTTAAGCCCGATTCAGTATGCGTATCCTTTTTGCCTACATCGTCCTCGTGCTGTTGTGGTCGGTGACCCCGCTCGCGATCAAATGGAGTGGCGAGGGGCCTGGCTATCTTTTTGGCGTCACGGGCCGGATGGTCACGGGGCTTTCTGCGCTGCTGATCTATCTGGGTGTTACACGGACCCCATTGCCTTTGGATCGAAGAGCGCTCTGGACCTATCTGGCCGGAGCGCTACAGATCTTTGGTTCCATGGTGTTGACCTATTGGGCATCCCAGCATCTTCCCTCGGGCTGGATATCGGTTGTTTTTGGACTCACGCCTCTGTTGACGGCACCCTTGGCAGCGTATTTTTTGGGAGAAAAAAGCCTCTCGGTCAAGCGTCTTGTCTCCTATCTACTGGGGATTGGCGGTCTCGGCTTGATGTTCCACTCTGCACTTCGCTTTTCAGAGATGGCCAGCCTCGGCGTTGCCGCGATTTTGGCCGCTTCGCTGTTTCAGGCGCTAAGTGCGGTATGGGTCAAAAAAATTCAGCGGGGTCTGGGCGCCATCGCCCAGGTCACCGGTAGCTTAGGCATCGCCGTTCCGCTTTATCTTGGGGTCTTCCTGGTCTTTGACGGCACCTGGCCTCAAAACATTCCCGATCGCGCGCTGTATTCGATCCTGTTTCTCGGGCTCATCGCCACCACGGGAGGCTTTGCCCTCTATTTCTATATTCTCAGGAATCTTCAGGCCGGCCGGGTTTCCTTGATCACGCTTCTGACACCGATGCTTTCACTGTATGTGGGGGATTTGGTCAATCACGAACCGATTACCCCTTCGGTCTATGGCGGAACCGCACTGATTGTCTCTGCGCTGGTTCTCTATGAATGGGAGGGGTTAAAACAATGGCTTTTTCCAAGGGCCTCAAAAGGCCAGGCCCAGCTGAAGTCACCGCAAAAACAACGCCCTCGATCCTCAAAAAAGAGGCGGCGGCGTCATTAGATCCGGTAGTTTCACCGCAACTCCGAAAAATCCACCCGCCAGAATGGCTCGAAAAGGGGAGATTCGGCCCGTGGCCAGGAGGCCGGTCGCACCGATCGCCAGAACGGCCATCACGTGTTGATCCAGGCTATAGGCTGTGCCTTGACCGAAGACCGCCAGGGTCAGATAAACGCCCAAACTCAGGATGACGCCGACGACGGCGGCCGAGATGGCAGTGAGAACCGCATCGAAGCTTGGGTGACGCCTCAGATGCTCCGAAAGCGGGGCACCTGCCAGCACCATCACAAAGGAAGGGAGGAAGGTGTACCAGGTAACGATGGAAGCGCCGATTAACCCGGGAAACGGGGCGGACAGGCTGGACAGCCCTGTCGCTTTCGATGCGGCAAGGTAGCCCATGAAGCTGAACATCATGAGCAAAGGCCCCGGGGTGGTTTCACCGAGTGCGAGACTATCGACCAATTCTTGTCGGGTCAGCCATCCGTGATGCTCGACCATGGCCTCGCTGACATAGGGCACTAGCGCATAAGCGCCACCGAAGCCCATCAAGGCCGCCTGGGTGAAGAAAAGGCCCAATTCGGTCAGAAGGTTGGAAGGACCGAGCCATAGGATCGAAACCACCAGGGGCAAAGCCCAGAGCAGTCCAGCAGCAAGCAAAATCAATAGCAGCGTTGTGCGGTCATGCGACCTTGCAGGTAAAAACTGGGCGGCTTTCTTGCCCCCTTTGGCCGCCGGAAAGAGGCCCTGACGGTAATAGCGTCCAGCGATGATCCCGATCAGGGTTGCACCGGCCAAAACCCAGGGGTAATCAAGATCGACCACGCGAAGCGCAACGAATGCGGCGCATGCGATGGTCGCAAGGAGAGGGGACTTGAGGACCTTTTTGGCCAATCGGTAGGCAGCAAATGCAACCAGAGCCACCACGATGGGACGAATACCATCAAAACAGGCCTGGACCAGGGCAAGATTCCCAAAAGTCAGGTAGACCCATCCCAGGGTTGAGAGCATCAGAAGTGATGGAAGAACGAAAAGGCCACCTGCCAGAATGCCGCCGGGAATCCCATGCATTAACCAACCGCAGTAGATCGCCAGCTGTTGTGCCTCGGGACCTGGCAACGCCATACAGAAATTGACGGCATGGAGAAATCGCGGCTCATCGATCCACCGTTTTCGGTCGACGAGTTCCTGGTGCAGAAGGGCGATCTGGCCCGCAGGTCCACCGAAGCTGATGCAACCGATGCGGGCCCAAAAAAGAGTGGCCTCCCAAAGCAGAGCGGGCGGTGCGGCGGGCTCGAATTTATCGTCCTTTTGCATCATCGGATAGGGGCTTTGGGTGATGAATCGTTTGATGTTGCTGGGTCGGCGTATCTCTTTCGGCTGCCGCGGGCGATGCCATGGATGTCAGATCGACGCCTCTCGAGCCGTCCACGGCTTTCAGGAAGGCTTTGAATTCCTTGTTCTGGCGGACCAGTTCGGCGCCGGTCCGCTCTAGAAGATCGACGTCCGTTGAGGAGAGTTCCAGCGAGGTGGGAAGGCTATTCAGGTGCTCCTTGAGTGATTTTCCGTGAACCGATGAAAACTCGACGGGTACCCGGTAAAGGGTAACGGCGTGGCCGTTTTTCTCCATCTGGGCTTTGAGTTCATCCAGCTTGTGATCCAGCAGGATGCGGGTTTCATTGTTGAAAAGCTGGAACTGAATATTCGAGAAGGCCTCAAGGGTATCCCCGATAGACGGCTTCTCTGCAGATTCATCCACACTATGGACAGGCTCGACCTCGGCATCGACCAAAATCATGATGATGTTCTTGGTTTTTTGGAAACCCCCGAGGTTGCCGAACCCATTCTGGAAGGCCTCCAGTCTCTCGGTCATTGCCCTGACCCCCAGATTGTCCGCAACGCCCCCATCGATCAGATGAATATAAGGGTGGCCTACCTGATCCATATAGCGATGGACTCGGCGCTGAAGCTCACGAACCCTTGGATCTGGATCCTGAATGTCCACGAGGTTTTTCAGGAGAGGACTCTGATCGGCATTGCACTGCCCCGCATAATTTTTAAGCACAACCGGTGCAAACATGATGGGAACAGCTGAGGATGCAGTGACGGCCCGTGCCACCTTGAAATCCATCAAATCCGTACAGATCAAATCGAAGTAGAGCTGAATAAACGAGAACCGGCTGCCTGCTCCAAGGTTGGTGGCATTGATCTCGATGAAGGGCCTCTGCGTGATGTCGATGTCGCGAAAGGTTTTCCCTTCAAAGATATTGCCGTCATAGTAATCAATGGCCATCTCCGTCCGGTCGAAGCCTGTCGAAAGGCTTTTCCACCAGTAAGAAGGATCAAATAATTTCTGGATCAAAATGCCTTGAATGCTTTTCTTAAGGAATACGTCCTCGAAATCCTTGAAAATTCGATCACCGAAAAGGCCGTAATAGGCCGCAGTAAAACTTCCCCCTGAGACAGAACTAATCAGGTCGACTTCATCGAGGAGGCGCACGCGTTGGCCCCCTGAGAGGATGGTCGTGTCTCTCAGTTCCTTGAGCACACCATACGCAAGGGCTGCTGCGCGGGTACCGCCACCTGAAAAGGTCAGAAGGATCAGGTTTTCCCCGGCCTGTCCCCCGCGCGTTCGCTTGAAACTGTACCCATCGTCACTCGGTGCATGATCGATCGGTTGATTCAATGGCGGGAAGAAGTAGGCGCAACCATTGAGGATCAACGCCACAAGGCCGATCAGAAGGGGGCGAGAGCAAACCTTGAGCATGGGTCAATTCTTAGGCTATTGAAACGAACAGGAATATGGGCAAACCATCTTAAGGGGAGTGGGACGAATTTGTCCTCAGGATCCGTGCCCCTCGGGAAGATAATAAAACCCGACCGCGAGCATGAGATACATGATGATCAGCATGAACCCCTCAAGCCAGGTGGTTCGCTGATCAGCGAGCAGGTAGCGCGCAACGACGACCGAGATGAAGATGGCGACCAGCTCAAACTGGTTGAATACGAGGTCCATGGGCCTGCCCAGAATCCCGCCGGTGAGTACCAGAATGGGAGCGACTAAAAGCGCCAGTTGTGTCACTGAGCTCAAGTTGACCGACAGTGCGAGGGTGAGTTGATCCTTTCTGGCAAAAGAGACCGAGTTAATGAATTGGGGGATATTTCCCACCATCGAGAGCAGGAACATCCCAGCGAAAAAGGGAGTCAAGTGCATGATGTCTGCGGCGGGCTGTAGCGAATCGGTCAGAAGATCGCTGGTGACGGCCAGTGCAACGGTCACGGTCAGAAGGACGGCGATCGCCTTGTTGCGTCCCCACTCAGGGCTCTGCGTGGCCGGAGGCGTCGCTTCGGATCCCTTGAGTGTCTGGGCGAGATCCTCTTGTTCGCTGATGGCATTTTCAACGCTGATCAAATCGATCGGTGGGTTCTGTTGACTGAGCGTGTAGTAGATGCTGGCGATATAGAGGATCAACATCAGGACACAGATGTGAATGCTGATCTCATAGTCGGCGGATGTACTGATGTTAAAGAGGGCCGGTATCAGCAGACTGAAGGAGGTTACGGTCAGGAGACCCATGTTCATTCCAACCATGGGTGCATCAAACCGGCGGGGCGATTTCCCGACATTGCCCGAGAAGATCGAAAGGCCTAGGCCCAAGAGCAAGGTGCCGATCATGGCGCCGGCAATGGAGGCCTTTAGCATATCGATGAGTCCGTTATGCAATGCGGAGATGCCGATGATCAGTTCAGGGGCATTACTCATCGTGGCATTCAGTAATCCGCCGATCGTGTGGCCGAGGATTTTTGAAAGGATGCTGGTGGCCTCCTCCATGAGCTTCGCGAGGGGCAAGATGGCGAGGGTTGATGCCAAAAAGACGGGTATGGGACCTACGCCAAAGTGATCCAGTGCAAAGGCGAGCGGCATGCAAAGAAGTAGCCAGTTCATGGGTCCAAGGCTCCGGGTGGGGTGGAATCAGATACCATGGTTCAACGCCGTCTGATTGAGGAAAGTCATGTCCATTCTGCGGCAGTATCACCCATCGTAGGAGGATCCGCTAATCATGTTTAAGGGTGATGTCCACCGCCAAAAAAATTTCTGGCCGTCTCTGGCGTTGTTGCTGTTCGGATTGTTGCTGATATCGACGCCGCTGAATGCGGATACGCCATCGGCCGCAGAAAGCCGGCGGCAGGCGGTACTCCAAGAGCTCGAATTGACACCAGCGGAGGAAAAGGAGTTTTGGCCATTATATGAAGGGTATTCAAAGGCCCTTCTTCAATCGTTTGAGCAGGCGGTTGAAGTCGCTTATCGCCTGTTTCAGGTACGATCCAAGGTCACCGATGAGATCGCGGATGAATACACCCACGCGCTGCTCAACGGTGAACTTCGGCAAGCCCAGATCCATCTTGAGTACCAACCCCGTTTTCGAAAGGTTCTTGGCGCGAAGCGAACGGCACGCCTTTTTCAATTTGAACGGCGCTTGCAAAGTTACATGAATGCCGAGATTTCCAGAGAGTTTCCGCTCATCCGATGAGAAGAGCCTTTCTTGCACTCGCATGGGTTTTCCTGAGCCCCCAAGTAGTCGCAGCCTCCGTCGAGCTGGGTCCTGAGGAGATCCGGGAAATTCGGGGCAGAAACGCCCGCATCCAATCGGTCGCCGTCCATATGGTTCATGAACTCATGGCGTCACTGAAGACGCGTCGCGGGACTCTGGATGTGGCCAGTTCAGTCGATGATCAAAAGGCCAACACGAAGCGGAATGAAGAAATCCACCAGTTGGTGGCTGAACGATATCAGGAGTTCAAGGCGGATTTTCTCAAAGGGCGCTACGATCGTTCCAAGGCGCGACTTCCTGAAAACATTGAGCGGTGGCGCGAGAACCCCGACATCAGCAACCCGGGTGCGGATCTCGCCAACTTTCCTAACAGTGCTTTCACATTGCCGAAAGGGCGTGCCTACGTCGAAACGTCGCCAATCAGCTGGTACGGCGGCGCGCCTCTGACGGCCCCCCAGTACAATGCTGAATTCCTATTGCGCTACGGGTACACAGATGACATCGAGCTTCGACTCTTTGGCAATGGCGCGAGTTGGACTGGCGGGCGCATGGGCCACTCGGGATTTTCGCCCATCGCGTTCGATACGAAGATTCATCTGCTGGATGAGCGCGAGGATCTTTTCTTGCCTGCCGCGGGATTTGAGGCGTATATCCAAACGGAATTACTGGCGAGCAGAGGCTATTCACAAGGGACCAACGCCGGTCTCAGCATGAATTTTGATCAGTCACTGCCTCTCGACATCGATCTTGAATACAACTTTGGCGCCAACCAGGTTCGAAAGTTTAATGGGGATCCTTACTGGCAATTCAACTTTCAGTGGGCGCTTCAGAAGGATGTCTTTGACAAGGATGTGGCGCTCTTCATTCACGGGTTTTACAACGCAACGAGCCTTCCGCGTCTTCCGGCTACGCTCGCTATTTCGATCGATGATCCCCAATTCCTTGGTATCAAGCCGCCACAGATTGCGGCAGTGGGCGGGGGAGCACTCTGGACGCTCAACAGTCGCCTTGTGGTTTGGGGGCAGGCCAGCGGAGGGGTCACGCACTACTCCCCCAGCGTTATCACCAACTTTGGTTTCGCGATTGCGTTCTAGCGACCGGGCCCATCGGCTTAGCGGGCGAACTCTCTGTCTCTGACATGGCGGGCCAGGAGGGGAAAGAGAACCACCGATAGCATGCCTGCACAAAGGAGCGCGGCAGCGCGATCTTCCCGCATCAGTCCAGATGAAATGCCTATTTCCGTCACGATGACAATGATGGGTAAGCCTGTGGCCGAATACAGGGTGAAGCGGAGTTTGTCCTTGAGATCCATCGCCTCTCCATAAAGGAAAACGGGAAGGCCACGGATGATTAACAGTAACCCCAGTAAACCGACGACCTGGAAGGCGGCGAGAGGGCCTGTTAGTAAAAGGGTTGGATCAAACCTCAATCCGGCAACGATAAAGAAGAAAGGAATCAGAAAGCCATAACCAATGCCATGGAGTTTTTCCTCCAGCATCCGATTCTCTTGATCACGCGCCAGAAGCCGAACGATCAGGCCGGCTGCAAATGCACCGATGACGACATTGAGACCGAAGTTAGCGGCCAACAGCACGAACAGGGCCTGGACCAGCATGCAGAGCCTGACCTGAAATTCGCCACTTTTCGGGAGTATTTCGGCAAGCCGTTGCCCCAGAGTCCGGCTGACCGGATGATACGCGCCGAAGGCGGCCAGAAAGGCGAGCCCGACGAAGGCCACGATGAAAAAGGTATGCAGAACAGTCGCATGCGTCGGAATCAGCATCAGGGAGATCACCATCAGGGGGCCGAACTCTCCGAGCGTGGCCACACCCATGAAACGTTTACCGAACGCCGTATCGAGATCGCCTTCATCGCGAAGAATGGGGATCAGAACGCCCAGCGCGGTTGTTGAGAGCGCCACCGCCGCCATTAGCGGTGGGGCCGAAATAATGCCGGCGCCATGAAAAAGCGTCATCAGGATCAGTCCTGCGCCGAATGACAGGGCCCATCCCGTGGTGGCCTGTCTGAGAAGTGGGCCCCTCAAGGATTCCAGATCGATCTCATAACCCACCATGAAAAGGAGGAAGGTCAGGCCGAGTTCTGAAAGTTCATTGACCAGGCCGGTGGGCTGCGCAAGATTCAAGAGATGCGGCCCTATCAGAATGCCGAGCAGAAGTTCCACGACCACCACGGGCACTCGGATGCTTTTGGGGAGTCCAGCGACTAAGGGGGCAATTAGAGCCGCCGCCGCTATGAGCGTCAGTTGGAGGTAGTTCTGTTCCATATCCTTAAACTCGCTGAAAGGAGAGCTGATCATACTGCGCGCGATGGCGAGCAGCTCAATTTTCCGCTGCACG
>JACCDQ011986909.1_pt1 | contig 11315 bp, 10 predicted proteins | sample 7446031 | NCBI WGS metagenome assembly JACCDQ01 (sample SAMN15323442, study PRJNA562643) | freshwater metagenome | isolation source: river surface water | place: USA:Blue River Watershed | collected 2017-08-17
ATCACCTATGACATCGCTAGCCTGATGCGCGATGCGTTTTTGACATGGGAAGAAGACTTTGTGCTCGACATCACGATTCGCTACTGGGAGCGTGCGCGCAAACTGGGCCTGATGGATTTTGAAGATTGGCACAACGACTTTGGTGCCTTCTATCGCGCGGTGGAGTGGATGGGTTTGCAGCGCCACCTCAAAGTGGCCGGGATCTTTGCGCGCCTGACCTTGCGTGATGGCAAGCCGAAGTATTTGGCCGATGCGCCGCGATTCATCAACTACATCCGCTCGACCGCCAGCCGTTACAGCGAGCTCACACCTTTGCTGCGGTTGATCGACAAGATCGAAGGTACCGAGCCCGCCATCAGTTTGGCGTTCCCGCGTCTCACGCCGCAATCGGGTGGACGAGGCTAAGGCGTGGCACGGTTTTATTGCCCGTTGCCACTCACCACCGGTCAGGTGGTGGACTTGCCGCCCACCGCGGCGCGTCATGTGCAAGTGCTGCGCATGCAACCGGGCCACACGCTGACCCTGTTCAACGGCGAAGGCGGTGAATTCAGCGCCGAGGTGCAACACATGGGGCGCAGCGAGGTGCACGTGGTGGTGGGGGCACACCGAGCCGTGGAATGCGAACCGGCCCTTCGGGTTCACTTGGCCGTGGGCATGCCCGCCAACGAGCGCATGGATTGGTTGGTGGAAAAAGCCACCGAGCTCGGCGTCCACCGCATCACCCCGCTGATGACGGAACGCAGCGTGGTGCGCCTGAGCGGTGAGCGCGCCGAAAAAAAGCAAGCGCACTGGCAAGCCGTTGCTGCAAGCGCAAGTGAACAATGTGGTCGCAACCGTGTTCCCGTGATTGACGTCCCTGAGCGCCTAGATGCCTGGCTGTCCAAACAAGCCATGCAAGCGGATGCGCTGCACGGTGTGTTGTCCTTGCATGCCAGCACACAAGCCTTGCCGTCCTGGCGCGACGGCGTGACAGACACAACAAAAACCTGGGTCTTGCTCAACGGCCCAGAGGGCGGGTTGACCGATGTTGAAGATGCAGCGGCGCGCGCCAAAGGCTTTGTGGCATTGAGTTTGGGCGAGCGAGTGCTGCGCGCGGAGACGGCGGCCCTCGGCGCATTGGCTCTACTCACCCTGGCATGAAGCTGCGTCTGTCCAACACGCAGCAAGGCTTTGCTTTGGCCTTGATCTCGGCGGTGTTGTGGGGCGTCTCAGGGGCCTGTGCACAGTATGTGTTTCAGGACAAGGGCATCACCATCCGCTGGCTCGTGACGGTGCGTTTGCTGATGGCGGGCGTGATGTTGTTGGCCTATGCACGTTGGCGCGGACGTGATATTGGACACATCTGGCAAACACAACGTTCAGCCGTGAGTCTGTTGATATTCGGCCTGCTGGGCATGTTGGCCATTCAGTACACCTATTTCGCAGCGATTCAATATTCCAACGCGGCGACGGGAACGGTGTTGCAGTATGTCGGCCCCGTCTTGATTGCGCTGTACTTTGCCTGCGTACGTCGTCGCTGGCCCACGCGTGCAGAAGGCATGGCGGTGATGCTGGCCTTTTTGGGCACGCTCTTGTTGGTCACGCATGGCGATTGGCACGCATTGCAAATTTCTCCGCACGCATTGTTTTGGGGATTGGCGTCTGCGGTGGCGTTGGCCTTCTACAGCATTCAACCGGAACAGTTGCTCAAAGAGAACGAAGCGAGCGTGTTGGTGGGCTGGGGAATGCTGATCGGTGGATTGGGTTTTTGCGGTGTGAGTCAGCCCTGGGATGTACCCGGTATTTGGGATGCTTCAACTTTTGCGGCCGTTGTCTTCATCGTGCTGTTCGGCACCTTGTTTGCCTTCTATGGTTATTTGGCGGCTGTGAAAAAGATCGGCCCTGAAACCACGAGTCTCTTGGCCTGTGCAGAACCGCTGTCAGCCGCCCTCGTATCGGTGCTGTGGCTGCAGGTGCCGTTTGGCCTGTTAGATTGGTTGGGGTCGGCGTGCATCATGGCCACCCTTGTTTTGTTGACCCGACAAACCAGCGACGCGGCCCTGGGTTCAGAGCCGCCCTGTGCCCAGGGCGCAAGGAAAGGTAACTCATGACGAGCTTGCCGGTTGACGTGTGGGCGAGTATGGCGGTGTTTGCTTTCGTGACGTCGGTGACCCCCGGCCCCAACAACATGATGTTGTTGGCGTCGGGCGTGAACTTTGGTGTGCGGGCTTCGCTGCCACACCTGTTGGGAATTTCTTGCGGGCACTTCATCATGCTGATGGTCGTTGGTCTAGGGCTCGCCGAGCTCTTTGTTCGTGTCCCGGCAATAGAGATGGGGATGAAAGTGCTGGGGACGGCCTACATGCTGTACTTGGCTTGGGGCATGGTGCAAAGTGGCCCGCCATCCCAAGAGAATGCGACGACCCCTGCTGAATCCCCCCTGAGCTTTTGGGGGGCCGCGGCGTTTCAATGGGTCAATCCCAAAGCGTGGGTCATGACGTTGGGATTCTTTGGTCACTATCTGCCGCCACAAGCCGACGTGTGGTTGGTCGTAGCCGCATCACTGCTGTTCAGTTTGGTCAATTTGCCCAGCATCGCGGTCTGGGCGGTGATGGGCGCACAGCTGGGTCGTTATCTGCAAGTGGATGTGTATCGCCGCTTTTTCAATTGGACGATGGCGCTGCTGCTCGTGGCCTCAATGGCCGCGAGCCTGTTCACGCGTTGAACTTGAACACCGCGGTGCCGGCCATCAGGTTGGGCCACACATCCACACGCTGGCCGTTTTGTAGGCCAAACGCATCGACCACCTGCAGGTGGTTTTTCTCGGCCAACACTTCAAAGTCTTTGAAGGTGCCGACGCGAATGTTGGGTGTGTCGTACCACTGATACGGCAAGCGCTTGGTCACCGGCATGCGACCTTGCAGAATGCTCAGGCGGTTGGGCCAATGCGCAAAGTTGGGAAAGGCGACGATGCCCGTGCGCCCCACGCGCGCGGTCTCGCGCAACATGGTTTCGGCATTGCGCAAATGTTGCAAGGTGTCGATTTGCAGCACCACATCAAACGACTGGTTTGCAAACACGCTGAGACCCAAATCTAAGTTGAGCTGCAATACATTCACGCCGCGTTGCACGCAAGCGTGCACATTCGTGTCGTCCAGTTCGACGCCGTAACCAGTGCAGCCCTTGTGTTGTTGCAGATGGGCCAACCACGCACCGTCGCCGCAACCCAAGTCGAGCACGCGGCTGCCGTGCGGCACGAGTGCCGCGATGGCGTGCAAGGTGTCGTTGGTCATGCGGCACCTCCTTGTGCGGGGAATTCTTGTGCAATGCGGTCAAAGTACGAGCGCACCACATTCATGTAGCGGGCGTCGTCGAGCAAGAAGGCATCGTGACCGTGGGGGGCGTCGATTTCGGCGTAGCTCACATCGCGTTGGTTGTCGAGTAGGGCTTGCACCATTTCACGGCTGCGTGCAGGCGAGAAGCGCCAATCGGTGGTGAAGCTGATGAGCAAAAACTTGGCGGCCGTGCGCGCAAAGGCTGCCGACAAATCACCCCCATGGCTGCGGGCCGGGTCGAAGTAATCGAGCGCACGGGTGATCAGCAAATAGGTGTTGGCGTCGAAGTATTCGCTGAACTTGTCGCCTTGGTAACGCAGGTAGCTTTCGATTTGAAACTCCACGTCTTGCGTGGAGTATTTGTAGCCTGTGGTGCTACCGGTCACCGCATCGCGCAGTTCTCGACCGAATTTTTCGTTCATCACATCGTCGCTCAAATAGGTGATGTGTCCCACCATGCGCGCAATGCGCAGGCCGCGTTGTGGCACCACGCCATGCTGATAGAAGTGGCCGCCATGAAAGTCGGGATCGGTCACGATGGCGCGTCGCGCCACTTCATTGAACGCAATGTTCTCGGCGGTCAGGTTGGGCGCACTGGCGACGACCACGGCGTGACGCACGCGGTCGGGGTATTGCAGCGTCCAACTCAAGGCCTGCATGCCCCCCAAGCTACCGCCCAAGACAGCAGCCAGTTGTTGCACACCCAAGCGGTCGAGCAGCAGGGCTTGGGCATTCACCCAGTCTTCGACGGTGACCACGGGAAAGTCGGCGCCATACACCTGACCCGTGTCGGGGTGGGTGTGCATGGGACCGGTGGAGCCAAAGCATGAGCCGAGGTTGTTCACGCCAATCACAAAGAAACGGTTGGTGTCGACGGGTTTGCCGGGGCCGATCATGTTGTCCCACCAGCCTTCGCTTTTGTCTTGGCCTGCGTACACGCCAGCCACATGGTGTGAGGCATTCAGTGCATGGCAGACCAACACGGCATTGGACCGGTCGTCGTTGAGCGTGCCGTAGGTCTCATAGGCCAGGGTGTAGTCGCGCACCTGAGCGCCACTTTGCAGCGCCAGGGGCTCAGCAAAGTGCATCGCTTGCGGCGTTGCGATCAAAGGGGGTGGTGTCACACGCATGGGTTCACGAGCCTTGTTCATTCACCAATGGGACGCAGGTGTTTGCCTGCAATGCCTGCGAGTTCAAACATCGTCACTTGGTCTTTGCCAAACACAGGTTTCAATTTTGCATCGGCATTGATGGCGCGTTTGTTGGTCGCGTCTTGCAAGCCGTTGGCCTTGATGTAGTCCCACAGTTTTTTGATGACCTCCGTGCGTGCCACGGCTTCTGCGCCGATCACATTCGCCAACTCGGTGCTGGGCAAGAAGCCCGCCGTGACCTTGCGCGGTGCTTTGGGCTTGGCTACTTTTTCGGCCTTGGCTTTGGTTGCCTTGGCTGTTTTTGCTGGCGCCTTTTTGCCGGCGGCTTTGATCAACGCATCGGTGGTCGGTGTTTTGCCGCCGCGTGCGGGGTACTTGCTGACACGGGGTTCGAAGGCGAAGTTCACCTTGCCGGCTTCAGCGTCCCATTGCAAATAGGCTTTGAACGCGCGGCGTGTGCGCATCGACACAAACTTGTCGAGCAAATCGGTTTTGCCTTCGCTCAAGAGCTTGCTCATTTGCTCGGGCGCGACGGGTTGCTGCAAGATGATCTTGCCGCTCTTGAAGTCGCAGCTCGGTGTGGCTTGTGCGTGCGTGGGCACCGCTTTGCTGCACACGTAGTTGCTGCCGTGCTCGTGCACGGGGCTGCCGCACTTGGGGCAGTTGCCGAGCGAAGCGGCGTCAATAAACTCGACGATCTCGCCGGAGTCAGCACCGTCGTCGCCGAAGTCGAATTCGAGTTTCCAGTTTTGCTCTTCTTCGTTGTACTTGAGTGCAATTTCGGCAGTGAAAGGCCAACCGGCTTTGGAGCGGAAACCATCCAGGGGGCCAATCTTTTTGTCGGTCAAGAACTGCTCCACTTCGGCCACATCGAAGGTGCGACCGCCGGGAATCTTGCTGATCGAGAAGCCGCATCCTGCGCCGCTTTCGCCGGAGTCTGAGGCGTTGCCGTCTTTGCCCACGCAAGCGTAGCGACGGTAGTTTTCTTTCACCACGCCGCCGCATTTGGGGCAGGGTGTTTTCAGTGTGGCGTAGTCGCCCGGGATGGTGTCGCGGTCAAACTCTTTGGCCTTCTTGACGATGTGCTCGGTCATCTCGGCAATCTCGCGCATGAAGGCCTCGCGGCTGAGTTGGCCGTGCTCCATCAGCGACAGTTTGTGTTCCCAACCACCGGTGAGTTCGGGTTTGGACAACTCTTCCACGCCCAAGCCGCGCAGCAGCGTGAACAGCTGGAAGGCCTTGGCGGTGGGAATCATCTCGCGGCCATCGCGGATGATGTATTTCTCGTTCAACAAGCCTTCGATGATGGCTGCGCGTGTCGCGGGCGTACCCAAGCCTTTTTCTTGCATGGCCTCGCGAAACTCGTCGTCTTCCACCAACTTGCCAGCGCCTTCCATGGCGCCCAACAACGTGGCTTCGCTGTAGCGTGCAGGGGGGCGGGTCTTGAGGCCTTTGGCATCCACCAATTCGTTTTTGGCGGACTCGCCGGCTTGCAAGGCCACCAACGTTTTGCCGTCTTCATCGTTGTCCGAGGCTTCTTGCGCTGCGTCTTTGCCGTACACGGCCATCCAGCCGGCGTTGACCAATACCTTGCCTTCGGTGCGGAAGGCGTGGTCTTTGCCCGCGGCTTTGACGGTGCTGATGCGCGTGGTCACCATGTATTCCGCGCTGGGGAAGAACACGGCCATGAAGCGGCGCACCACCAAGTCATACAGCTTTTGCTCGGCTTCTGACAAACCGCTGGGAGCTTGAAGCGTGGGGATGATCGCAAAGTGGTCGCTGACCTTTTTGTCGTCAAACACGCGCGGCAGTTTGCGCACATAGTTGTTGTTCAAGGCCACCAAGGCGTGGGGCGCCAAGTGCTTCATGCTGCTGTCGGCCAGCATGGTGAAGGTGTCTTTGACCACGGGCACGTAGTCTTCAGGCAAGTGGCGTGAGTCGGTACGCGGGTAGGTCAACGCCTTGTGGCGCTCGTACAGGCTTTGTGCCAAGGCCAAGGTGGTTTTCGCCGAGAAGCCAAAGCGGCCGTTGGCCTCGCGCTGCAGCGAGGTCAGGTCAAACAAACCGGGGCTGGCCTTGGTCGTGGGCTTGCTTTCTTCCGTGACCGTGGCGGGTTGGTTGCGCACGGCGTCGGCAATGGCCAAGGCTTCTGCTTCGTTCCACACGCGGTCGTGTTTTTTCTCGGCATCGTCCGCGTCTTTTTTGTGCTCGGGGTTGAACCACTTGGCGGGGTAGCTCCCGGCCGCCACTTGGAACGACGCGTGAATTTCCCAATAGTCGCGGCTGATGAACTTGCGAATTTGCTCTTCGCGCTCCACCACCACTGACAACGTGGGCGTTTGCACGCGACCCACGGTGGTCAAGAAGAAGCCACCCTCGCGCGAGTTGAACGCCGTCAAGGCGCGCGTGCCGTTGATGCCCACCAACCAGTCGGCTTCCGAGCGGCTGCGCGCGGCGTCGGCCAGGCCTTGCATTTGTTGCTGCGTGCGCAGCGACTCAAAACCTTCACGAATGGCTTGCGGCGTCATCGACTGCAACCACAGGCGCTTGACCGGTTTGTCGAGTGCTTTTTTGCCACCGGCGTATTGCTCGATCAAGCGGAAGATCAATTCACCTTCGCGTCCCGCGTCACACGCGTTGATGAGGGCGGTCACGTCTTTGCGCTTGGCCAGCTTCACCACCGCGTTCAAGCGGCTCTTGGTTTTTTCGACCGGCTTCAAATCGAAGAACGGCGGGATCACGGGCAAGTTGGCAAAGCTCCATTTGCCGCGCTTCACGTCGAATTCTTCAGGCGCTTGGATTTCCACCAAATGACCGACGGCACTCGAGACCACATAGGTCTCGCTTTCGAAGTGGTCGTCGTGTTTCTCGAACTTTCCCGCCACTGGCGTGAGTGCGCGCACGATGTCTTGCGCGACCGAAGGTTTTTCGGCAATCACGAGGGTTTTGCTCATTTCAAAGTTCCTTAAAAACTGACCACTACAATTTGCGTCTCTCGCGCGTGCGCGCACGCGCCCACGCGCGCACATGCATGCGTACGTATTTAAGTTAACAGAAAAAATTCAGTGTCCAAAAAATCTCCCGCTCAAACCCCTGCCCCCATCTCGGGGCGTCGCATTCAAACCCGTCGTTCGGGCGTCCATGGCAAGGGCGTGTTTGCGCTGAGCGACTTTGCGGCCGGCGAGACCATCATTGAATACGTGGGCGAGATCATCAGCTGGAAAGAGGCCCTGCGCCGCCACCCGCACGATCCCACCGACCCCAACCACACGTTTTACTTTCACATCGACGAAGACCATGTGATCGACGCCAAGTTCGGCGGCAACTCCTCACGCTGGATCAATCACTCGTGCAAGCCCAACTGTGAGCCCGACGAAGTGGACGGGCGCATCTTCATCAAAGCCTTGCGTGACATCCAGGCAGGCGAAGAGCTGAACTACGACTATGGCTTGGTGATCGACGCACCCATGACGCCCAAGCTCAAGCTGGAGTACCCCTGCTGGTGCGGGGCGAAAAAGTGCCGTGGCACTTTGTTGTCTTCCACTTCGGAGTTCCCTAAAGACGAGAAGCCCAAAGCGAAGAAAGCGGACAAGCCCAAGAGCAAATCGAAGAGCAAGCCAAAAAGCAAGGCCGACAAAAAGAAGACAGACAACACGTCGAGCAGCAAAGCCGGAAAAGACACTTCCAAGTCCAAAGCGAAAAAGCGCTGAACGCCATGATCTGGCCTGCTGAAGACCTCTGGCTCGCGTTGGTTGCCCAGCAACCTAGCTTGACGGTGGAGGTGTTGCCAGAGATCGACTCCACCAACACTGAGCTGATGCGCCGTGCGCGTGCAGGCCACATCGACCCCGTGCTGTTGGTGGCCGAAACCCAAACCGCAGGGCGTGGTCGCCTCGGGCGCCCATGGCACGGCGAAGTCGGCCATGCCCTCACTTTCTCTTTGGGGCTGATGCTCAAGCCCGCCGATTGGTCGGGCCTGTCCTTGGCGGTCGGCCTGTCGCTGGCGCGCAGCTTGGATCCGCAGGGTGACTTGGGCTTGCGCTTGAAGTGGCCCAACGACCTGTGGGTGCAACGCCCTCAGACCGCCTTTGGCTGGGGTAAATTGGCTGGCATCTTGATCGAAACCGCAGCGCCCGTGGGCGCAAGCCAAGAACAAGGACGTTATTGCGTGGTCGGGGTGGGCATCAACATCGCCCCTCCCGCAGCCGACGGCTTGTCAACGGCCCCATTGGGCCTACAAGACCTGCAACCGGGCATCACCGCACCTCAAGCCTTATTGAAGGTGGCAGAGCCTTTGCTGGCCACTTTGTTGGCGTTTGAGCGTTCGGGGTTTGCTCCCCTTCAAACCGCGTTCAATGCGCGCGATGCGCTGCACAACCTGCCAGTCACCCTGAGCGATGGACGTCAGGGTGTGGCCAGAGGCGTGGATACCTCGGGCGCCCTGTTGGTGGACACGGCGCAGGGCCAAGAAGAGATCAGCAGCGCTGAAGTCAGCGTGCGCCCGGTTTAGGCACACGTCAAAGCAAAAACAAAGGAAAGAACGATGAATTCGAAATATCTGTTTCGCAACGTGGTTTACGTTTTGGCCGCTGTCAACTTGCTGTTTTGGCTATGGAACGATGGCGGCTTGCGCTTCTTGGGCCTCGGCCCCAAGCCGGTGCAAGAGCCGCACCGCTTGGAGAACCAAGTCGATCCCGAGCTGCTGACGGTGAAGCCCGCAGCGTCCGAGGCCAAATAACGCGTACGTGTCGTCGCGTTATTGGCGGATCAAATAATCAAACGCTGACAGCGCGGCTTTCGCGCCCTCACCTGCAGCAATGATGATTTGTTTGTAGGGCACGGTGGTCGCGTCACCCGCGGCAAACACGCCGGGCACGCTGGTGTGGCCTTTGGCGTCCACCACGATTTCGCCGAACTTGCTCAGCTCCACTGTGCCCTTCAAAAACTCGGTGTTGGGCACCAAGCCAATTTGCACAAACACGCCTTCGAGTTCGACGTGGTGCACGGTTTCTGTGGCGCGGTCTTTGTAGCTCAGGCCGTTGACCTTGCCACTGTCACCGGTGATTTCGGTGGTTTGCGCATTCACATGAATGGTGACATTGGGCAAGCTCTTGAGCTTGTTGACCAAGACCGCATCGGCCTTCAAGGCGTCTGCGAACTCGACCAAGGTCACGTGTTGCACGATGCCGGCCAAATCAATCGCGGCTTCGACGCCTGAGTTGCCACCGCCAATCACCGCCACACGCTTGCCTTTGAACAAGGGGCCGTCGCAGTGCGGGCAGTAGGCCACGCCTTTGTTTTTGTACTCGGCTTCGCCGGGCACGTTCACATTGCGCCAGCGCGCGCCGGTGGACACGATGACGCTCTTGGCTTTCAGCACGCCGCCGTTTTCCAAGTGCACCTCGGTCAAACCACCGGCGGTGGTAGCCGGCACGAGTTGGCTGGCGCGTTGCATGGCCATGATGTCGACTTCGTAGTGGTGGACTTGCGCTTCCAAGTCGGCCGCGAGCTTGGGGCCATTGGTCTCGAGCACCGAGATGTAGTTCTCGATGGACATGGTGTCGTTCAACTGGCCACCGAAGCGCTCCGCCGCGATGCCCACGCGGATGCCTTTGCGTGCGGCATACACCGCCGCTGCAGCACCGGCAGGGCCACCGCCGACGATGAGCACATCGAACGGATCCTTCTCACTCATCTTGGCGGCGTCACGGGCGGCGGCATTGGTGTCGAGCTTGGCGACGATTTCTTCCACGCTCATGCGGCCTGAGCCAAACACCTGGCCGTTCAAGAAAACCATGGGCACCGCCATGATTTGGCGTTCTTCGACTTCTTTCTGGAACGCGCCGCCTTCGATCACCACCGTCTTCACCTTGGGGTTGACGATGGCCATGAGCGAGAGCGCTTGCACGACGTCTGGGCAGTTGTGGCAGCTCAACGACATGTAGACCTCGAAGTTGAAGTCGCCTTCCAAGCCGCGGATGCTGTCGATCACTTCGGCTTCGACCTTGGGGGGGTGACCGCCGGTCCACAACAAGGCCAAAACCAATGAGGTGAACTCGTGGCCGAGCGGCAAGCCCGCAAAGCGCACGCCCTGGGTTTCGCCTTCACGTGCCACCACAAACGAGGGTGTGCGTGCATCGCTGCCCGAGGTGTCGAGCGTGACTTTGTCTGACAGACCCACGATGGTGCTGAGCAGCTCGCCCATGTCTTTGCCAGTCTCGCTGTCGTCCAACGAAGCGATCAAGCGGATGGGTTGGCGCAACATGCCAAGGTATTGTTGCAATTGGGTTTTGAGTGCGTCGTCGAGCATGGTGTTCTCCTCTGTACGAATAAATCAGGGTGCAAACGTCCTAGGCCATGCGCATGTGGCGCTGACCTGGGTGAGTTAATGGTTGGGGAATTCGCTGAAGACAGCGCACGCGACTTGCGGTGGCATGCGCTGCGATCAACGCCCTGCTTGCGCAGGGAGAGAACGGAAGTGGCTTAGATCTTGCCGACCAAGTCGATGGAAGGAGCCAAGGTCTTTGCGCCTTCTTTCCACTTCGCGGGGCACACTTGGCCTGGGTTGGCGGCGGTGTACTGAGCAGCGGTCAACTTGCGCAGGGTTTCAGACACATCGCGAGCGATTTCGTTGGAGTGCACTTCCATGGTCTTGATCACGCCTTCTGGGTTGATCACGAAGGTGCCGCGCAAAGCCAAACCGTCGTCTTCGATGTGCACGCCGAAAGCGCGTGTCAACTTGTGTGTGGGGTCGCCCACCAATGGGAACTTGGCTTTGCCCACCGCAGGCGACGTCTCGTGCCACACCTTGTGTGAGAAGTGGGTGTCGGTGGTGACGATGTAGACCTCG
>JACCDQ011007580.1_pt1 | contig 11312 bp, 13 predicted proteins | sample 7446031 | NCBI WGS metagenome assembly JACCDQ01 (sample SAMN15323442, study PRJNA562643) | freshwater metagenome | isolation source: river surface water | place: USA:Blue River Watershed | collected 2017-08-17
GCTCTAGTGCGGGGTCTGTGAAGCGGGCTCTGCGCTTGCGTGTAATAGGATCAGTCGGGTTAGATTTCAGAATTATAGGTACAATTACTAACCTACAGAGATCATCAGGTAGATCCAACCCCTCGGAGCACCCAGCTGCGAAAAACACGCCGCCTTCTTCTTTAAACTTTGCGATAATCTCCTCTTTATTATCGGAAGAATTGAACAAAGCTTTAGGGAAAAATGGCTTTAATCGTTGAGACCAGCTGTAACTTACGTGAATAAGCGCGTTGCCTGGGTGCTTCTCTAGTATATCATGTATATAACTTGACACAAGACTTGGGTCTGTGTCATATTTTAAAGACGTAGGGGCGGGAGAGTACTGTATAGGTCTATTTTCCTTCGGTATAGGGCTTGGGAAGTCTTTGTAGGCGAAGTTTTTGATACCTAAGTTCCATAGCGTAGAAGGTAGGAGCGTGGCGGACATCATTATAGTATGTTCTGCCGCCAGTATCCGAGAGGATATAAATTTAGGTGCGGTTATAGGCTTAATGACCAAGTAAGTCTCGGACTTAGTTTTAAGGGTACGGGTCTCCGTCCCAAAGTGGAAATCTTGGGGGTTTTCTGTTAGACCTTGAAGTATAAATTTGATGCGGTCCATGATCTCGAACGTAGCTTGTCGTTCGTTTTTATCTTGTGTTTTTTGTAGGTCGTTTAATTTCTCATATGTCTCGTTTAACCAAGTTATTAACTGAAAGAAGGAGGTTATCTCAGGAAACTTATATCTACTTTTACTAAAACTATATTCACATAATAATTCCATCATCCCGGATAATTTATGGGCTTCGTCTATGACCATGACAGCGGGTTGATCTTCAGGTTTGTTTTGTTTACAATAGTAATAGTAGGATATCGGATTGAATATAGTAGGCTCTCCGTTACGTGCACGTGTACGAGCTATAGTAATGTCACATTCTTCGCACTTAGAATTATAGAATTCTGATGCTTCTTGGCAATTAAGCCCTTCATAAGCTTTACAGCGGTAATGGGACTTACCTTTAATATAGTTAAGGCTTGGGTATGTCGCAATATATTGGTCCATCAAGATATTAGAGGGCACAATACCTACTGCATCAGGTAGATGGTCCAGGAGTGTTTTTAAGATAAAGGACTTTCCAGAACCTGTAGGCTGATTTAGAGCGATGGTTTTATTAGTATAGAGGTTTGCCTGTATCCAATTTAACGCATCTAATTGGCCAGGTCTTGGAAGTCTTCCCGTGCCGTCATATTTCTCAAACATGGGTGAGTCCTTTCTTGCGGTCCTCATTAGTCTTTTTCTGATGACAAGGTTCGCAAAGTATTTGTTGCTCGCCGTAAAAGAGATTCTTTGCCCATTCCCCGAGATTGTCTATTGTGAGGGCTCCTATAGGGTTAACGTGGTCTACTCTCACTTCGCCAGGCCTAAACGAGCCATTACAAGCCCTACAGTAATGGTGTATTAATTGTCGCTTTTTGGGAAGAGGTACGCCAAGTAGTGAAAAAGCCTTCGTATAATCTACTCGAGAATCAAACAAAGCCTTGCGTCGTGTCGGCGAATAATACATCCATAACTGACGTAAAGCGGCGCGTATTCCAGATAGAAGTCTTTTATCTAGGTCTTGAGTGCCCCGTTTACGGCGTGTAGGACTTCCTCCGGACTTTTTGGATTTGGCCATTTCTTATTTACCTCGTTCAAAATATTGAATATAGTCGATCTATCTAATCCGGATCCGGCCAGATCTTTGGCTACGGCCCATAACTTAGTATGGCGGTTTCCGACCGTAGGGGGCTGTAGCACTAGATTGAGAACGTTATCATAGGCTACAGCCATTGAATTTTCACTATACGATAAGGTAAAATCTAGTAAAGATCTATCTTGTTCTACGATTTTGAGAACAAGAGGCTTTCCAGAACATGTTTTAAGAAGCCGCTTTTTTAAGCCTGTTTTAGGGTGAACTCTGCCAGGCAAACTAAGCAATCTTCCGGCCTGATACAATGACATATCTACCATCTCTGCTGCGTCTGGAAAGAGCCCTAGGACAGTAGTTTTATGAGAATATGGTAAATGCGCCGAGACGACAAATTGATGAGGAATATAAATATGGTAACCTTTGCCGCCACTAAACCAGACCTCATAGCGGAGGCTTTCTTGTTGAAGCTTTGTTTCAATGATATCAAGATATTTATCTCCGTCGTCCAAATCTAAAATAAGATATTTGCCACCAACCTCAAATCTAGTCATCCCTTTACTAGATTCGGCGTCCAACAAAACCTTCGCGTCAGCTTCTTTAAACCAGTAAAGAGAAGAGTAGCCTGGATCAGTTAAAGCCAGTAAGGTAGGTAGCGCCGTTAAAGGTACCATCCTTCCTTTTCTGTTTTGAACCTGCGATGTCCATTCTACGTACATCATTTTACCAAGTAACCTCTGGTTTAGATAAATCTGCTGCGATAAACTTTTTAACTTTCGTGAAAGGATGCAAAGTCATGTTTAGTGACGCTGCAAAGGCTATCCCCGAGTCGCGATCAGGGAACTTGTCATCAAACAGCTCTTTATCTTCAGTGGCGTCTACAATGGAGTAGGTCTTGTCTGCGTTGTATCGCAAGTGATTACCTTCATACCCTATTACAACCTTTACTTCTCTACCTATTAATTGAATTACATCTAAGAAATAGGTTTCAAGGGTGTCTGTAATCTCATCGACAGCTGCGGGTAGTCCTGCTCCGCGTAAGAATTCTCTAAACTTAGTAAACATGAATCTAGGGTTTTTACTGCCGCCTTCAGGGTTAAAAAGGTCCGTGATAGTAGGAACAAGTAGGTAGTGATTAATTGTCTTGTCGCCCACGCCGCCTAATACAAGTTTAACAACAAACCAATTAGGATCCTTAGGACTGCGGCCTGTAGGGTTGGCGGGAGTAACATTAATACTTGCGTCTATGATTTTTAGATCATATTCGCCAGGCTCGAAGTTTTTAGATTGTTTTGGCGCAGATTCTGCTTTTACGAGTTCCGCTTCAGTGATTGTTGAAACAAAGTTAAATTTCTTAATGCTCATTTACTATCTCCTTGTAAAATTGCTCTTGCTTCTGTCTTAAAGTCTATTGTTTTCTGTTCGTCGTATTTATCACATAGATCTTTTAGTTTACAAAATCTACATGGATCTTGCCAAGCAGAAAATCTAATTGGCCTATGTTTAATCTCTCCAGTAGAGAGAGTGTCTATTTGTTGAACCAGGAAGTTCACTGCATCCTGAACCGTGTACTTCTGTGTGACGTCGTTTACCGTGATGCTTCCTGACTCAAGTATCTTTACGGCAAACTCAGCATATTCCTTTAGCAAAAAGGTGTTATTTACCTCATCTTTCTTATAAAATCCTACAATAATTCGACCTTTGTGTATCTCGGTATGTAGCATATACGACAGAAGCTGTGCTAAATGGTTTAATTTAACTTGCTGCTTGCGTATTACTTTATACAGCATGTTTTTAGACATGCTGGCCTTAGTTTCATGAATCTCCCCGTCAACTGTTACAAAGTCCATTCTACCGGAATATTCGACATTGTTTCCGTAATCCTTTTTGATAGGTAATTCACGTTCTTTTAGCCGGTCTCCAAGTTGTGCTGCCCACCAATCCTCGTGCTGAGCTCCCATTTTCTGCATATCTTCTGGAATGTTGGCGGCAATCCCTTGAGAAACTAGTAAATACCGTAAACACGAGTTGGAGTACTCAACTTCATACGAAGTACCGGTAGAGAACCCGCTAGCACTAGGGTAAATCTTAAGTTTTGGGGTTGTATCGGTCATCGTGGTCCTTTTTTGTATGCGTGTATTCAATTAAAAACAGCAAATTCGTTGCAGCGTGCGCTAAATGTGATAGCCCACTTTCTGGGTCTTTATCTTCGCCTCGCATAAAGGCAAAAATATGCCTTAAAGAGGCTGCTATAACCCTAGACCAGAACATACCTTTGCGCCAGTTATTATCGCCGTACTTACCTCCGCCAAAAGCCAGGACCAGTGCGACCTCTTCTACAGGCCTTGAAGGTAGAAGGTCTAGTCGAGGTTTTAACTGGTCGTGCTTAGTTCCCTGATTCATTCTTCAGGTCTCCTTCCGTTCTAAAGTCGTTTCGGTACAATTTAACCCGACCTTTAGCTGATTTGAGCTCTACTTCGAGTTCGTATTGGCCTTTAGACAATCCCAGTACGGTAGCAGTTTTGTTGTGGTATACGTGACCAGGGACGGAGATCCTAACTTCGTCTCCTGGGACGATAATTGAATTTGGGTTCGTATACGTCTTTAAATTGATTACGCTGGCCTTAGATCGAAGGTAATCATCAGGGGCATACTTACCCTCCCTAGGTAAGGCGTAATCGTTTATAGCCCCATCAGAGCCCTCTAAAACGAATAAGTCGGTTCTGGAGCGTTTTGTCGATACGTCTCGTCTATGAGCATGGCGTTCCCGGTTAATTTGTTGTCTCATCTCGATAACCTTGTCTTTAGGTTCGAGGAGGGAGAAGTCTTCCATCTCGCCTCTATCCGCTAACATCATGTTAAACTGCTTTAACCATCTTATTGCGTCCATATCTTACTCCTATGGTAATTATAAACTCTAATATAATTTTGATATAACATATAATCTAAACGTTACTCTCGACCAAGTCTCGAATAACTTACAAGACTATCTAACTGCGTACTCACAAGGTTCGTACTACGTATCACCACTCACCTACAAGGTTCGTGTAAGGAGTTTGGCCTACCGGCCCGGCCAGATCCGATAGGACTATATTATATTATAATTATTATATTATATATAATATTATTACTAACCCTCCCCCTCGTCGTTCTCCGTTGAGGTCATTGCTGATATGGTCTTGGGTTGACTTGAGTTGTGACTATATGTCCTCAAGTACTTCTTATATCTCTTTATCGGCGATATTTGGTAAAACTTTAATAGAATCTTGTACTTTTATTTATTATTATTATATTATATTAATATTATTATATTATATCTCCCTCGCCCTCGACTCGCTAGGCTCGTCTCGGGCTCGGGAGCCATGTTTTTTATACATTGTGAAAATAATTTAGTCAAATATGGCCGATAAAAGGGTGAGGGGGATATAAGTGGCTCGAAAGTTTTCAAAGGCAACCAGACAAGAGAAGATGGATATAGACTATTGGTCTAAGCTGTCTCCGGACGAGGTCGCCTACATGAATCAATTTCTCTTGGAGTATTACCAAGGAGATTTTAATTTTGAAATACCTTTACACCCTAAAGAAAAAAGGTTAGATTGCTATAGCCGGAATAACTCCGCTAGAAGGCAATTTGATGCTATTGGATCAGACCTACAACAGGAAGCTATAGCCAAGGCGTTTAGCAAAGCCCCAGCAGGCCACTATACGCCCCTAGACTATGTTCCAGCTTACGAGGAGATAGAGGCACAATGGGACGATGGATTAGATCCTTATTTGGACGGTTTAGACGATCTGGACGACCCCCCGAAACCCCCTCAAGATTAGGGTTATGGAAACAACTTAGAAAGCTTCAACAAGATTTTGAAGAGATTAAGTTGTACATGGATACTATAAAAGACTTGAATTTAACCGAACACGAACAACTATTTTTAGAACGGCTCAATTTTAATTTGATATCCTTTAAAGACGAGGTAAAAATCAATGGCGAACGACGAAACCCTGAACAACTTGGAGACTTCAATGGATTCAGACTTACCTCAAATCGAAAATGAATATAGCGCCCTTCAGTTAGACTTCGATGCTCTTGAGCGAACTTTAGATATAGTAAAACGCAGTTCTTTTTTAGGGGATTCTGCATCTGCGGTCCATATCACCCAAGAAATGTTAAAGGCGTTAAAGATTGCGGTTATTGAAAGGCTAAAGTCATATGAAGAAAAATAAATCTCCTAACGTGGAAACATTCTACATAGTTAAAAAGTTATCTATGATGGAATATCAACTAATCAAATTACGCCTAGAGAACGAGATTTTAGTAGACCGGCAGGTTATCAAAAGCGATATACCTGGTATCGTTGTAGGCTATTACCTTAAAGCAATTAGAGACCAACAGATAGGTGAGTAATGGCGGCCATTGTATCATTAATTTGGGCTTCCTTGATATTGTACATTGGTGTACGGATAGAGGCTAATTATAAGCTGTTAATGGAATCTAGACGCCCGTTAAATGATAGACAGTATGCAGAATTAAAGGGTCAAATAGCCGCCCTACAGGACCAAGTAAACAGACTTTCTATTTTACGTGGATTGGATACAAACGATGGCGAGGAATAGACCGTTATCCAGATGGAATAAAAGTAATATTCCTGTTTCACCTAGAAGCTCTGCGACCGCTCGCAAGTCGTTTTCTAGACTTGGTTTTAGTATAGTAGATGAGTGGGTAAAGGCGTACAGAGAGCTAGATGATGAGTTAATGACATTGCCTGCGTCTAACCTAGAAAATAAAATGTTACGTACTCACATCATCAAAGAAAAGCTTATAAGACTGGAAAAGATCATAGAGTACGTGCATCCGAAGATTGAAGGCACAGACATTACCATGACCGACCTTCTTGAAGCAGAGGAATCTCAGCCAACGATGAAAGGTCAGAAAATAGATGATATAGACACTGAAACGTTAATGAGGGTATTAGATGCGACCGCAGAAACCAGTCCGAAACCACAAGATAGCCCAGACTCTATGGAGCAGGGGGGAACTGTCCTGGAAGCTTCACAAGTCCCAGAAGGTAGTTTATAACGCTCTAAAAGCCCTCCCTAAGAATGTAAGGGAGGCGGTGTTCCTTATCTCCCGTCGTTGGGGTAAATCGTTCCTGATCACCCTTCTAGCCATCGAGGACTGTATTCGTCGTCCCAATAGCCAGATTTTTATCGTGGGCCCGGACCTAAAACATACCCGTAAGATCATGACACCTCTTATTAAGATTATTACAGCAGATGCCCCAGAAGGGCTTATTACCCAAAACAAGTCAGAGCTCTCTTGGACTATCGGAGAATCTACCTTAATTATAGGTGCCTTTGATACCGCCTTGGAGGCCTTTCGCGGGCTAGAGGCTCACGCAATCTACATAGAAGAGACAGGACTAACAAATATTGAAGATTATGAATATATCCTCAAATCTGTACTACGACCCACTTTAATGCATAGTAGAGGGCGGATTGTACACGCAACTACTCCTCCTAAAGAGGAAAATCACCCGTTCATCTATACGACCATGCTCGAAGCGGAGAACAACAATGCCCTCTATCGTTATACTATTAGGGATAATCCTCTGTTATCTCCGCAGGACATCGAAGAAGAGATTCAGATCTCGGGCGGCTTAGATTCACCGCATTGTCGTCGAGAGTTGTTTTGTGAAGTAGTTAGAGAGAAGAGCCGGGTTATTGTACCTGAGTTCCAGGATACTCATATACTACCTTTAACCTTACCAAAGTATGCCTACTTCCTTACGGCCCTAGATTTCGGCGGAGTAATGGATCCCCATGCCGCTATCCTCACCTATTATGATTTTGAGCGTAATAAGTTCTGTATCTACGACGAAGTTTGGTTACCCGTCAATACAGGGACAAAAGAGATAGTCCAGGCTGTCCTTGACATGGAGAAAAAGCATGGAGTTAAATGGCTCAACGGGGCACCTAGACGAGTAACTGACGCCCCCGGCCAAGTCCTGGTCGACCTAAAGCAAATGGGGTTTGACTGCACTCCTCCAACGAAAGGCAAAGACTCGGTCGAAGATGGTATACAGGCCCTCCGTGTAGAATGCCTTAGAGGTAGGGTAGAGATAGACCCTAGGTGCAACATAACCGCCCAGACCTTTAAATACGGTATGTGGGATAAAAATAGAAAGGGGTTCCAACGTACTGATATATTAGGTCACTGCGACGCTTTAGCCGCGGCGTCCTATGCATTACGTCATATTGATAAACATACAAATCCATTTCCTCCATCCTATCAGGGGCTTACCCGGGAGTCCCATTACTTCATCCGGTCTAGGCGCCCGGACACCATGGAAGATATTTTAACCCAAGCATTTGGGCTTGACGACTAAGTTAACAGTTAACTAGTAGGACCTTTGTCCCATATTTAAGGATATAGCATGAATACTTATTGGGCAGCATCAGCCGAAGATACCGAATTATTAAGCCAATTGGAAAAGCGTATTAGGGATTACCACGAGGACCTTCGAGTATCGGGGTTGTTATCATTATACGAGCGGTCATATAGAGCCTATTATGGCGGTCGTGTGACAACAGGAAGCGTAGGGAACGGTATATTTGATAATGCCCGCCTAAGCTCGTCTGGTCGCCAAGGGGAAAAGACACGCCTTAAAGCTAACCATTTCCGCAACCTAATACAACACTGGATCCAGCTTGTTACGTCTCAAAGACGTACTATGCAAGCCCGCGCCTCTAACAGTGACTATAGAAGCCAAGCGCAGACTATCTTTGTTAACGGCTTACTAGACCACTACCAAAGAGAAAAAGGACTGGACAGGGTTGTTAAAGAAGCAGTGGAACTGTGCTTTGCTATTTACGGCGAGATGTTTATACACGAGCCTTGGAACCCTCAAGCAGGCCGCCTTGTCGACGCCCCTCTATCTCCTGAAGGAGAACAGGCACCGCAATACGAAGGTGATATAGAATACCAGGTATTGTCTCCGCTCGACACAATCAGAGATTTTTCATCTAGATCTTCTAAAGCTAGTGATTGGTACATCCTTAGATTCCAACGTAATAAATGGGACCTAGCTGCAGAAAATCCAGGAGCTCAAGAAGACATCCTTCGCATCCAATCCAATGATTCGGATCTAGATCCTGATAACAGACCTTCATTCTCCGTACGCTCCGGCAATGAGCCTGTTAACGAAGATACTATAAGTGAGTATGTATTTTATCATAGAAAGACGTCCGCGTTACCCCAAGGACGTATGATCAAGTTTGTTAAAGGCGTAAAGCTCTTTGACGGTCCACTACCATACAAGAATGTTCCTGTGCGCAGATTATGCGCAAGCCCTCTAGCTGATACTATTTACGGGTTTACATTAGCGTGGGATTTATTAAGTGTCCAGGACGGTATAGATACGCTTCATACAACCCTTATGTCGAATAACAAGACATTTGGTATACAATCTATTTGGGCTAGAACAGGTGACAGCTTTCAGGTTAGCACCTTAGGTCAAGGCATGCAGCTCTTGAAGTCAGATGAAGAGCCTAAAGCTATCCAGTTAACTAAGTCCGCACCTGAATCTTACAACTACCTTGATATTCTTGAGAAGACCCAGGAGCGTTTAAGCGGCATTCCTGCTACTGTAAGAGGTAACCCTGAGGCCAACCTTAGGACAGGTAACGCCCTAGCTCTGGTAGTGTCTCAAGCCATTCAGTTCGCCTCATCAGCGGACGCCGCCATATCTTACCTACATGAAGAGCTCGGCATGGACTTGATTGATATCCTCAGAGACTTTACTCCGCAGAATATTAAACGTGTTGTATCTATCGTCGGTAAAGCCAACAGATCGCTAACAAAAGAATTCTATGCTCAAGACGAACTAAGTGATATTAGTCGTGTAAGCGTCGAAGAAGTAAATCCTTTATCCAAGACCATTGCAGGTCGTGTTGAGATGGCCAATAATATGCTTCAGCAAGGGTTGTTAAAGAACGCAGAAGATTATCAGCAGATCTTGGCAACCGGTCAAATGGATTCTACATTAGAAGGATCTAGACTAGAAGAGTTGGCTATGCAAGCTGAGAATGAGGACCTACGAGAAGGTAAGCCCGTCCAAGCTATCTTGACCGAAAAGCATCACTTACATATCCAAAAGCATACCGCTGTTATCGCAGATCCTGAAGCTAAAAAGAACCCTACATTGGTTCAGGCTACACTTATGCATATACAGGAACATCTTAACTTATGGCGTCAGATGCCTCCAGATCTATTAATGGTGTTAGGTATGCCTTCTGCTATGCCTATGCCTCCGCAGGCACCTGGAGCAGCTCCTGCAGGCCCAGCAGGTACACCTCCTCCTCAGCCGCCGGCTATTGAAGAGCAACAATTACCTGACATGCCAGAAGGTACGCCCGAAGAAGCTCAAGCGAACTACGATGGATTTAAAGGCGGACTCTAAAGTTTATATTATATATTCCGATAAGCCTACAAAAGGAGGGTTTATGGAGAAGAAGTCAAAAGAAGCGGCGGAACGTAAAAGAATTAATGACAAGCTCATTGCGGATATTAAATATAGATCCGAAGCGAAGATGGAGGCTTCCAAGAAGAAGTCCAATAGACATAAATACACAAGACTAGATGATAATGTCCTGCTTGTTTTATTTAGTTAATTATTAAGGAGAAATTATGGAAACTACAGTCGCGCCAGTAACGACCGAAGCACCGGCGTCAACCGAATCTTCTGCACCTGTCACAGAAACCTCTAGTGACGTATCAGAAGACATTGAATCGGACCCGAACGAGTCGTATTCTGACTTTCTCAAACGTCTAGAGAAAGAGAAGTCTAAGCCTAAGGAACCTAAAAAAGAAGAGAAAAAAGTAACCTCTATCTTTGATAAAGGGCCTGAGACTACCGAAGACAAGCAGTCTGAGGCTGAACAAGAGAAAGTAGCTCAGGCGGTTGAGCAGGCTTTAAAGGTCGGAGACAAGGAATATAAAGCCAAAGACATAGAGAAGCTCGCTAAAGATTACGAGACCACAGCCGCATCTGTCCGGGAATATGAAGCTAAATTAGCTGACCTTACTAAAGGCGTTCAGGCATTCATGGAAAAGCTTAAGTCTGATCCGTCAGTATTTCAACAACTAGAGATTCCACGTAATGTCTTAGAAGAACACTACTATAAGACCTATGTAGAGCCTACAATTGAACTGACGCCTGAACAGAAAGCAGTTGAGTATGACCGTATTAAGAAAGAGCAAGCAGAGCAAGCAAAACAGGCCCAACTAGAAGCACAAAAACAACAGGAAACTCAAAAACAACAAGAGATGCAAGAGTTTTATCAGAACAAGTGGGTATCCGAAATCCAGGATATAGTTAAGGCCGGCAATTTACCGAAGTCTGATTTTGTTATGCAACGTGTTGCGGGCTATATTCGCCAAGCCTTAGACAAGCAGCTATACCATGTAGCAGCTACAGACATTGTTAAAGCTGTCCAACAGGATGTTAAGACACTCCAAGCCCAGCTCATTGGTACTATGTCCCCAGAAGACATTCGAGCGACTCTAGGTGAAGAAGGTTACAAGAAGATACAAGAGGACAACGTTAAGAA
>JACCDQ011312897.1_pt1 | contig 11312 bp, 21 predicted proteins | sample 7446031 | NCBI WGS metagenome assembly JACCDQ01 (sample SAMN15323442, study PRJNA562643) | freshwater metagenome | isolation source: river surface water | place: USA:Blue River Watershed | collected 2017-08-17
AACAATGTTGAAATCCTAACTAACTCTCAACAACAGACATATTTATTGCTATCGCACTAATAAAAATATTGTCGCCAAGGCTGTGTAAGAGCCGTAACTACGAAAAGAATAAAAAGGAGGTAGCAATGAATCGCAAGAAAATTGCTGCAATAGTAGTCTTTGGACTTACAATGACTACCTGTGCCACACCAGCTGTGGGGCAAGCAACAAAAGAAGATGTAATAAGCTATACATCTGATTATAGTAAGCAAAGTGTTATAGACTTCTTCAAAGCCCAAGAGGCCGAGCAAACCCAGCTTGAAGAAGAGGCAGCTGCTGCAGAAAAACTGGATGCAGACACCAAGCTTATGAACAAAACCCTAAAAAAGCTAAACTCATATGTAAAGAAAACCTGGTACGTGTTCTCTGGAACCACTCCTAGCGGATGGGACTGCTCTGGACTAGTGTTATGGTTTTATGAGCAGCAGGGTATCTCTCTAGAACACCGTGCATCAAGGCAGGATGATTCTGGGGTAAAAGTAGAAGATCCAAAGCCTGGGGATATTGTAGTTTTTAAATATAACGGCTATAAGGATGCATACCACGTTGGAATCTATGTTGGAGACGGTAAAATGATTCACGCACCAAAGCGTGGACATATTACTAGGATTGAAGACGTATCGACTTTTGGTGGTAATTACTCAAAGATTAGCTATAGAAGACTAATCGAAACTAATTAGAAACATTAACCCAGGCGGAGCCATTCCAACGCTTCATCTGGGTTAGTGCTACCCACTGTGACCCATCCCAACGCTTGGCGGTAGAAAATTGTGCCTGAGCAAGAGATGAGTTTGTTCTCTTTCCTGGATATACAACTGTAATAGTTATTGTGTTTGAATATGCTGATGAAGTTGCCCCAGTAGCCTTAACCCTAAACGTGTAAGTTCCTGGAACATTAGTACTTCCAGATAGTTCGCCTGTTGAAGCATTTATAGTTAACCAGCTTGTTGCATTTAAACCAGTTCCAGCATACTCAAGTGTATATGATGTTGTGTTCGTAGCAGATACTGAGTTGTTGGTTGTTGATTCGATCGTCTGATTTATGTATAGCTGAGACGTTACCGTTTCATCAGTAAATCCTGGAGCAAGAACCTTCCAAGCAGAATCTGCAGAATATGTTATATCTGCAGTAACAGATGGTGTAGTTGCACCCACATAATAGTTAGTGTTATTGTTCCAACCATTAAAAGTATATCCAGCCCTAGTACCTGGATCTGGAAATGTGGTTGTGGCATCCTTTTTTACTGTCTTTGACGCTATTGCTCCATTTGAACCATATGTATTTGTAAAACTTACTGTGTAGCTTGGGATTGCTGGGTACGACAATATAGTTCCAGAATAAAAATAATATGGCCCACCAGTACCATTAACGGTATCCATGGTTGCAAAATAGTATGCTGGCGATGCTGCATCATTATCAGTTATTGTATATGGGCTTGAGGTATCTTTTTCAGTTCCTCCTCCACCAGTCAACATTGAGCTATTTATTGCAGCAACTAACTTTGTGGTTACTGATGTTGCATTAGTATATGTTCCTCCACTAAATGTTATATCAGTTCCTGCTTCACCAGTACCAGAAATTGTTGGAGCAGAGTTTTGGGTTGGAGCAGGTGTTGGTGCTGATGGGACAGTCAGTGTCATCGTCTTTGACGTAGTAGTAACAGATCCAAGTGGTGCACCTGAGTGAGTGTCTGTTCCAGTTGCCTGGTATGCTATAACCCTAGCTCCAGATGCAATGTGAGACACATTTCTGGTTCCAGATGCCACCATTTGAGAAGTATACTTATCACTCCTGAAGTCATAAACTAGTGTTCCAGTAGCGATAGTTGTTAGTGTTCCTCCAGATGTTCCTAGTTTTACGGCATAGGATGAGCTAGTTCCGTCAAGATTGTAGGTAGTATAGTTTCCTGGTGGGTCCATCCACAACTCCCAAGACATGGATGAGTAATTTGATGTCCCTCCTGGAGAAACATATGTTGATGACTCTTCAACCATTTTAAGTCGAAGCACAAAAGGTCTTGTGCTAAACGTACCAGTAGAGGCAGGGCCAGTTTGCAGTGCCATCTATATCACCAGAACCAGAGATCGCCAACTGATGGGTTTGCTGGAGCTGAAGAGCTTACTGTTACTTTTGCGGTCTCGGTCTTGAGCCAATATGTTGGGTGAGTGTGCTCTAGTGCTGCGTATGTAGTGTGAACGTGATCAATAGCTGCCTTCAGTGCAAGCTGATCCTTGATTGTTGAAGCTGTGGATATTCCAGCAAGTGTTCCAACCTCTGCAGATGTTACGGTGTCAAGTGTTGTAACTCTACCAGCTGAATCTGTGACAGTTGCTTTTGAAGCAGACATTGTTGGATTCAGTTTTGAGTTTATTTGAGATTGAGTGAAGTAGCGAGCATCGTGAGTGTGACCATCTTTAGATACTAGCTGCCATTCTCCCCAGGTTAGGGTTGCCTGAACCTTTAGTCCAGTTCTCCAATAGAAGTTGCTTGTTGATGCAGACGCATTTGTAATGTATGTCTGATAATAAGTATTGTTTGATGAACTTAGCCAGAAGTTTAGAAGTCCAACTGTGGTTGCTGGATATCCTAGAGCAGTTGTTGGGTTGGCTGTGCTGTGATAAACACCAGTCTGTGCTAGATCATTGAGATTCTCTAATGCTCCCAAATTGCTAATGACTGCTGCACCTTCAACTACAGCGTCGATGGCTGCCAGAGTGTCACGAATGTACCCTGCCATTGAGTTTGGAAGAATACCAGCTTCGCTTGTAGGAACTGTTTCAGATCCATAGTGATATAAATTAAAAGCTTTTCTAATGTCTGCTGCCTCAGTGTAGGAAGGCACCTGAGTCTCAAAGAATGAGCCAATTGGTTCTGGCATTATACTGTCACCTCATCTAGAATTCCGCTAACCGATGTAACAAATAGGTGAGCAACTCTTTCTCCAACTACTGGTGTCCAAGATAGCGTACCTGAGTTGTACTCAATAGCTGTTGTGGTAATTGACAAGTACTTCTTGCCACCTGCCTCTACAATGCTCAGCGAGTACCCAGTTGAAATTGGCTTCAATAGTGCTGGGGTAGTTGAAGCAGCTGCGTTCTCTAGTGTTAGCTGAACCATAAACTGATCTACAGTGTATGTGTCTAGAGTAAAGATATCTGATACTGGAATTAGACCAACGGCTGTACCAGCTGTAAAAGTAATTTTTGCCTTAACACTGTATACGTTTGGAACTAGAGATGCAAACTGAATCCATTCAGTATCTGTTGTTCCAATCTTCTGATATACAGTTAGATAATCTGGCTCTGATGGAGAAATAACCATTGCGATATCATAATTCTGAATATCTGCTGGCTTCTCTGTAGTGAATGCTCTTGGGTCAGCTTCAACACCATAAATTCTACTACCACGAGCACCAGTTGGACCAAAATCAATATCAACGTTAATTGATGCTGGTCCACCGAATACTGTAAGCTCTTCTGTAGATAGAATTACGTCTGCCATGTTATCCTGCCACTATGCTGTCTTCTGCACCAGTTGCACTATCTCCTGCTGTGTTAGTTGCCAGAACTCTAATAAAGTATTCTACACCAGTAACAATTGGGAATAGCTGGCTATTAGTAACAGAATACGTTCTTGTAGTGTTTGCTGGATCTACCAGAGTCCAGTCTGCAATGCCACCAGTAGGAGCCTTTACGTAAACCTTATAGCTTGTTGCATCTGCAGATGTTGGAGCATCCCATGTTGCTGTAAGAGTTCCTGTTGGATTCTCAACAATTGCTAGGTTAAGCGGTACTGTTGGAATTGTAACTGGTGACTCAGTAATGTGAGTAACCTGTTCTGTAACAGTAATATTTCCAGTTATCAGTGTATATACAAGTGGGTATGGCGTTGCAGTTACGTTTCTGATCTCTATGTCATAGACATATACGATTCCTGCAGATAGGTCGTTACCGTCAGCAGGAGTAATTGCACAAGTTATATAGGTTCCATCTGGAGAGATTGACGAGTAGGCATTTACTTGTTGGTCTGAACCAATTCCACGTGAGGTAGCTATGTTAAAATCTACTGCATATCCCTCAAGGCTGAATGGTAGCCCAGTGGTAGTCTTTGGGTATACTTTAAACTCTAGGGTGTCGCCCTTGTAGTAACTAAAGTCATACTTGCCTGGAAATGCCATTTTTCTCCTTGTTTAAATTATAACAGATGCTACGCTACGGTCTCGTAGATAAAGTTCATATGGAACAGGTCTGTTGTGTCCAACTCAAATGGTGAGTTGTGATCAAATTCTGCATCCTTAGTAACTACTGATAGATACCAAAGTGTCATTACGTTGCTATTGGCCTCTACGTGTCCTTTAATGGTGTAGAAGCTGTTTGTGCTGGTATCGTGAAGAGTACCGCCGAAAATATCCATGTGAGTCGCTGCTGCGAACGGTAGCGTCAAAGAATACTGTCCAGTACCAAAGTTGGTAACATTGCTAAAAGGAACATTTAGATTAACAACAGTCATTCTTCCATACTTGTAGTAGTGTCCGTGTGAAATATTTGAGCTTTGTACGAAGCCATTATTTGAAAGAACTGGTGTCCATTCTACTGGCTCGGGAAAAACTGCATCAGCACCTGCTGGTCCTTGTGGTCCTGCTAGTCCAGTTTCTCCCTGGTAGCCTCTTGGGCCCTGTGGTCCAGGTACTGAAACTCCTGGCATTGGAACAATCTTAATAGTTGGCATTATAAACCTCCTGTAACGTCTCCAAGAACCTTAATAGTACCAATAACTGGTGTCCAGACTGTTCCATCAGTCTTAGTTCCTTGTAGATCAAAAGCCAATTCAGCTACTTGCTTGGTGTATCCTGTACCCCAATAAGCTGAGATGTCTGCTGGAATATTTACAAGAACATAGCCAACACCAGCAGTTGTTTCTAGTTCATCAATGACATCGCCCTTAAAATCATAGGCACTAGCAGACCAAGTCCAGCCAGTCAGGTCAAATGGGGTAGTTTCATCAACGTCATAAAACTCAACACGAAGCGGAGAAGTGTCTCCACGTACAACTGTCCACTTAAGGTTAAATGGATCAGCTCCAAATTGGGTCTCTGGGCAGCAAGATGTCATAGTAAACTAATTATAGCATTAAATAAGTAAAAAAAGACTAGCACTCAAGTCGTGGGTATGAGAGACAAACTTGAGCACTAGTCTATATAAATTATAGCATAAGTAGGGGTGCTATTAATTGTTACAAAAAATTTACACAAATGTAACATAAAAAGGGCTTGACAAAAGTTTTTTGTGTATATAATATATATCTATATATAAGAGATATTAGATATTAAGATATTAAAGATAGCTATATAGCTTTATATATATAATATAATAATCGGTTTTCAGTTTCGGCAGATTACTTCTGACGAGAAATGTAGTTTAAGAAAATTTCTGTTAGGTGATCGATTTTGTTGTCTAGTTTTTCGTGATATTCTTCACCTTTTACATTTTGATTCTTAAGATCTAGGATGTCTTGTTCTAATCTTGTAACCTGATCTTTTATTGATTGACCACTATTAGGTTTTACCTCGTGAAGAATATCCTTTAGGTAGTGTCTGATAATCCATCTGACCCCAACACCGAGAACGGCGATGATTGACAGGATTGTTAGTATAAGGCCAGCCCAATCTGCAATTGTCATAATAAAACTATTATAGATGCATTTTATACACAGCCTGTTAATAAGTTCGGTGGAAAAAATAATTCGGCGGTATATAAGTTTTTCGATTTATAGCACGGCGGCGATATAGAGCAACCAAACACCCCATTACCAAACAATGGATATAAATATCCCAATATGGTAACTATGTGTTAAGTTTTGGCGGTATTGACAAACACTCCTATCCACGATATGATAATATATATCTATGGAAGAAGAGAGAGAAGTAAAGCCCTGGGATCTAATAAACCCAGATAACTACGATAAGGACCAAGCCGAAGTCGATCGTAGATTTGCTATCTGTCAAAGCTGTGAATTCTTTACTAAGAGACAAACCTGTGCTAAGTGTGGATGCATTATGAAGCTGAAAACTAAATTAGAGAAAGCTCGTTGTCCTATTAGGAAATGGTAAGCTTCAGAAACATCAAGAGAGCCTGTGGCTCTTATGTACCGTCGAAATTTAAACTAACTCATAAGGAGAGACTATGGAAACCAAAGAAATAAATGCATTTAGAGATACAAAGCCACATCAAAAAGAAGATTGGCTACGCAATGCATACCTTGTTGAAGGAAAAGAAGTTGGCGAGATCGCTAATGAATTGAATATCTCAGTTAAGCTTGTGCACATACTGCTCAAAGAGTACTCTATTGTCTAACTATGGTACCGCTAAGAGACTTTTATGGTCTTTTCTAGCAGATACCCCAAAAAATTTAAAAAGCCTTCTATGAGCCTTCTATGGCTTCTTAACACATATTAGGTTTGCAAGGACACGATCCATTGCAGCTTTTATTACAATCAGTCATAAGGAAATTATATATTATGTTTGCTACAATTCTATGTATCTTGGCTGTTGTTGTTGCAATTTTAGTTTATGAAGAAGGAGATCAGGATGATTAAGAAGATTTTGTATGTTGTTGGTGCTGCTACCGTTGCATTTTTGTGGATGTGGCTATTTTATTCCCTAGTTAGCTATCTAATTCGTTAGATCAGACGAATTTAGCTACTTTGTACCCTCCAAAATTGTAAAAACATCATTTTTCGTGCTATCACACCATTTCGTTACCATTTTGTTATAATATATATGATCCAAAATCTGAAAAATTGTATATTTTGGAAAATCTGAATATTTTTTAGATATGTATGATACATCCCTGGTGAAAATAGTCAAATAAGACATAGTGAGCACACATACCCCCACCACCTTCGTTATCTATTTGTTATAAAAATGTTTCCAAAACACGGCGTGTCGATTTGACTTTGTCATAGGTCTATGGTTAGATAATAGTATAAAGAAAGAAAGGAAAACTAAATGTTCGAATTCAACACAGTTATCATCACCAAGCGTGGTTGCCGTGAGGATGGTGTTCAGTTCTCTGTTCACAAGTTCTCAGCCTCTACCCCTGAAGAGGTCAAGGCTATCACTAGCCACCCTACCTTCGCAGGTTGGAAGTATGGAATTAGCGTTGGATACGCTAAGTTCTAATTGACATTGTCAGACCCATACACTAGGATAATACTATGAATGAAAAAGAAACCCTATCAGTAGAAGAACTAGAAACCCTAATCTTCCAAATTGACATAATGCTAATGAATGAGAGTAAGTAAATGAAATTTGTAATCCGTCGTGCCCTGCTAGGTGTTGTATCTATCCCTCTAATCGCAGGTGCTTATGTGTTCCTGTATCTGTTGCTAGTGCTAGCAGGTGGGGACCCTACCCAGACAATTAGCGAAACCTTCTTCATTGGTATTCAGATTGCCTCTGTTGTTGCTGTTATCCTAACCTTCTACCCTCAGTTTTCTAAGTTTGCAAATAAACTAATTTAGCGACACGCCCAGACAGGACTTGACAAAAGCTCTGATCTGGCCCCGAGCCTGTGGATAACTTTGTGGATAACTCTTGTACGGATCCTACAAAAAATCCCCTAAAAGTTTGTATGTTTTGGGCTTGACTTTTGTAAGTATCTATGTTTAGATATATATAGATAAAGAAATAGATAAAAGAAAGGAAAACAAGATGTTTTCACTAAAGAATGTAAATGTAAATGTAGGTTTCTGCGAGATTTGTGACAACCACACACCTCGCTTGTATGTAGAGGAATTCGCTCAGGAATGTTGCGAATACTGCTACAATGCTTATGGCGATTGTAACTAATTGTCAGACCCCTATGCTAATCTAAACTTATAAGAAAGGATAACAAATGATTGTTTCACTAACTACTGGTAAGGTTGTTCCTCTACACTGGGATGACCGTTTCTATGTTGCTAACTGCCCTGAGTGTGATGAAGAGGTTTATGCCTCTACCGCCTCAGAGATAGCAGAGATTCTAGAAATCCACTGCTAAATGTCAGTGGTATCTGCTAATCTATAAACAACTAAGAAAGGTAAACTAATGAACAAGACGCTAGGCGAAATCCACGATGAACTCTTTGAGATAGTTCAGGCTCTACACGTTGCCTATATGGGTGATGACCGTAGCGAAATAAACTTTGCTGAAAAGGCTTATGCCAATGCCCAGGAAATCTACGGTAAAGAAACTGTTGCGATTATCCAAAAATACTACAACGAAGAGGTTATTGCGAAAGCATAATCTACGGCGTGTCGCACTTGACAAAAGCTGCGATCCATGCTCGGGCCCTGTGGATAACTCTGTGGATAACTTACGTACAATCGTTATTATTTCGTTACCAAAAAGATCCAGATCCACGGCGTGTCGTGCCCCAAAATGTCATACCCCTGTGTTAGTGTATTAGTAGATAAAGAAAGGAAAACTAATGTTTGAGAATGTATGTGTATTTTGTGAGAATGTTTACCCAGAGAGCGTTATCGTATGCCCTGAGTGTAATGACTACAAAGGTCTAATGACCATTCCTTCTGCCGTCAAGGAATACCCATTCCTATCACACCTACTAGACGAAGAATAAATGTCGTAGGGTAATGCTAAACTAAATCTATAAACAAAGGACAGAAAATGTATAACGATAACGAACTAGTAAAATGCGAAAACTGCGAGGGCTTGGGCTTGTTTGCCCCTGACCTCTATGGCAACTCAATCTTTCACCACAAAATCCCTAGCACCATTCAGGGTTATTTCACTTTCACAACTACTCACCTAAACTAAGGATAGAAAATAAAATGATGACACGTAAAGACTACATCGCTACCGCTGAAATTATCAAGTCATACAACCTACAATTGCCAGAGGTGCTTTTGGAAAGGTTGGTAAATGATTTTGCTGAAATGTTCAAGGCTGATAACCCACGCTTTGACGCTAACCGTTTTCGTGTTGCTGCTATGGAGGTAAACTAATGGAAACTTTTCTACTAATCGCTTTGGCTGTTTCGTTTGTCTACATAATCATTCAGGGCGTAATGCTCTACAAGTTGGCAGAACAACTTAGAGAAAACGAACCGCCTTTCTAACGACACGCCAGACCAGGGACTTGACAAAAGCTCCTGGATCTGGTCGGGCACACAAACGATCATTTGTCAAGTTAATTACGTTAATTAAGATAATTTCCCAAGATCCCCCAAAATGTCAGACCCCTATGCTAAGGTAGATGTATGATAGGAAAAAGAAACGAAGCAAGACGCAAGGCTGAGTCGCAAGCCTTATTCCACGCTATGCTAAAGGCTGGTAAGAAGCAGGTTGTCGTGCCTAAGAAATACAAGGGGACACGAGCAGAAAAGTTGCGTAAAGCCCTTGACAATGACTAACTAATCCTGTAAACTTATTCCATAACCCCAAGGAGATACCATGTTCGAAAATGTAATTGACGACGCAGCAATTGATAAGTTAGACCAAGACACACTTGAGCAAATTCTATCTATTCTAGAGAAAGCAGGATACTAATGGGAAGCAACTTTGTAGCAGAGATTCAAGATTCAGACCTATTCCCTAACGTGACACTACGTGACGCTGTTGGAATGCACCTACGTGGCAATTGCTATCCACCAATTCCAATTGAGATGGTTGACGTATGTATTGAAGCCATTCACGCTTATGACGATGGTGACTATTACCGTATGCTTACCCTGCCAAAAATTGGTGACTTCCAAGTCCGCAACCGTGACGGTAGCATAGAGGTGACTGCAATGCAAGTAGTAGAGAACACACGTATTGAAGGATTCATTCAGGGAGAGGAATACTAATGGATGAAGAGTATGTAAAAGAGCTATTCGCAATGATGGCTGAAGGGGAGATCACCCCTAGCGAACTAATGGCGGATCTTGATATTGGCGGATTCGATGGCGATATCTTTGACTATATTTAAATGTCACACCCCTAGTCTATAATAATCTTACACCCCAAAAGAAAGTAGCAAAATGACTAACTACGTTGAGATTTATTCTAATCTAATCAAGCAAGCAACCTTTGGCCAAGTAGAGACTGCAAGTAAGTGGTACGTTGACGCTGAACGAATTGCAGAACAAGTTGCTAAGAACCTAGGTACCACACTGGACGTTGGTGCAAGTGTTGTCAGTGCATTCTCACCTAGGGAGCGTTGGAGCGTAAACGTTGCACGTGCAATTGCATTCTCATTAGGTGAAGAGGTGACTTGCCTAAAGAATAACATCGTCATGGCAAACAATGCACTAACTATGGGATTCAATGCCCTAAAGGGAATGAAGACTAATGCATTCGCTAAGGCTATTGCAGGCAATGAGCAAGCTGTAGTTATTGATGTATGGATGTTGCGAGCTGTTGGTATTGAGAAGAAGACACCTAATCAGACACAGTACAATGAGTTGGTAAACGCAGTGAAGGCAGCGGCCTTTGAGGTTGGAATGACACCACGCAGTGCACAGGCCTTGATTTGGATAATCGTTAGGGGTAGTGCCCTATGATTGACTTAATCTTCCTAACATGGGATAATAGATAATGGATATCCTGGTTGTTGGCGTAATCATACTGTTAGTGATTTTTGCGGCATTCATATTGTCCCCCTTGCTAATAGGATTAGTATTCTTTATTGAGGCTATTTTTGGAGATGAGATTGAACGAAGAAGAACGAAGTGATGATGTAATGATGTTGGGCTGCTTTATTTTTGCAGGTCCATTCTTTTTATTCGTTGCATGGGAAGTTTTAGCTCTCATCTTTAACTGGCGATAGGGGCCCGAGCACATTTTATGCGATCTGTCAAGTCAATTAAGATCTTTGTTAAGAACCTCCAAAAAATACCACAAAACTTTGTAGGAAAAACTTTGAGAAAGTGCTTGACAATAGTTGGTTTATCCCCCATAATAGTAATACAACAAAAGTTGTAAATCAAAAATCAAACAAAGGAAGCAAATGTCAAACGCAACTCTAACTGTTGGCTCACAGTTCACCACCGCTAAGTCTGGCGTGTCAGGTGTCATTCAGGAAATCGTAAAGAACCCTAGCGGTTCAATGCGTGTTCGTCTTGATGTAAACGGACAGCCTCGCTGGACTACTGTAAAGTAATCACCTCTGCTGGGTATCAGATAAAACTGCCCCACCGCAAGGTGTAAAATGTCAGACCCCCCTGATAGAATAATCATACCCTAAAAGAAAGAGAACCCTAAATGGCTCGTGCCCTATCTGTAAAAGTTCC
>JACCDQ010868325.1_pt1 | contig 11311 bp, 9 predicted proteins | sample 7446031 | NCBI WGS metagenome assembly JACCDQ01 (sample SAMN15323442, study PRJNA562643) | freshwater metagenome | isolation source: river surface water | place: USA:Blue River Watershed | collected 2017-08-17
CCGCACTGCACAGCGTGCAGAAGAGCCTGACCGAGTACGGCGACAAACTCGAAGCCGGCGAGAAGGAAAAGATCGAAGCGGCCATCAAGGATCTCGAAGAAGCCTTGAAGGGCAATGACAAGGAAGCGATCGATGCGAAGGTGACCGCCCTGTCGACCGCGGCGCAGAAGCTCGGCGAGAAGATGTATGCCGACATGCAGGCGCAGCAGGCGGCCGGTGCTGCCGGCGCAGCCCCGGGAGCCGACGCGGGTGCAAGCGCAGGTGCCGGTGCCAAGCCTGCCGATGATGACGTGGTCGATGCCGACTTCAAGGAAGTGAAAGACAAATAACGACAACGCCCGGCAGCCTGCCTGCCGGCACCACACCGGGCGGGGCGGCCTTCAGGCCTCCTGCCCGGTTTTTTGCTTGGAACGCCGCATGCGTTCTCTGTGCAATCAGGACACCTGAAGATGGCAAAACGCGATTTTTACGAAGTGCTCGGTGTAGCGAAGAACGCCTCTGATGAAGAGATCAAGAAGGCGTATCGCAAGCTGGCGATGAAATACCATCCGGACCGCAATCCGGACAGCAAGCAGGCCGAGGAAAAATTCAAGGAAGCCAAGGAAGCGTACGAGATGCTGTCGGACGCGCAGAAGCGCGAGGCCTACGATCGTTTCGGTCATGCGGGTGTCGATCCCAACATGGGCGCCGGCGCCGGTGCCGGCGGCTTCGGCGGCGGCTTCTCCGATGCGTTCGGCGACATCTTCGGCGATATCTTCGGCAGCGGCCGCCAGCGTGGCGGCCCGCAGGTGTACCGCGGCGCGGACCTGCGCTACAACCTTGACGTTTCGCTTGAACAGGCGGCGAACGGTTTTGATACCACGATCCGCGTACCGTCCTGGGACGAGTGCGACACCTGCCATGGCTCCGGAGCGAAGCCGGGGACGTCGCCGACCACCTGCGGCACCTGCGGCGGCCATGGCCAGGTCCGCATGCAGCAGGGCTTCTTCAGCATCCAGCAGACCTGCCCGAAATGCCACGGCACGGGCAAGGTCATCCCCGATCCGTGCCCGACCTGCGCGGGGTCCGGCCGCATCAAGCGCAACAAGACGCTGGAAGTGAAGATCCCGGCCGGCATCGATGACGGCATGCGGATACGCTCGACCGGCAACGGCGAGCCCGGCATGAACGGCGGTCCGCCCGGCGACCTGTATGTGGAGATCCACATCAAGCCGCATCCGGTGTTCCAGCGTGACGGCGACGACCTCCACTGCGAGATGCCGATTTCGTTCGCGCGTGCCGCGCTTGGTGGCGAGATCGAAGTGCCTACGCTGTCCGGCAAGGTCTCGTTCAGCGTGCCGGAAGGCACGCAGAGCGGCAAGACCTTCCGCCTGCGCGGCAAGGGCATCAAGGGCGTGCGTTCGGGCTTCCCCGGCGACCTGTTCTGCCATGTCGTGGTCGAGACCCCGGTCAAGCTGACCGACAAGCAGAAGGAACTGCTGCGCGAGTTCGACAAGCTGACGACCGCCGGCGGTGCCAAGCACAGCCCGCAGAGCAAGAGCTGGATGGACAAGGTCAAGGAGTTCTTCGAATAAGCCGAGCGACGTTGGTGCTGGCTGCTGTTGACCGCACAGTACGACCTGCAAAAAAATGCCGACCTCGGGGTCGGCATTTTTTTGGACGGTCGCTGTACGGAATATGTGCCGAATGTCAGCACGTTCTGTTGCGCCAATTGCATACAGACTTGTGAATTTCTTTTAGCGCTCCGAAGCGTCGTATACCGACAGTAGACTTGCGGCATTTCGACTCATCGAGGTGCCCGACATGCTGCGCTGGACTGCCACGCTTGCGCAAGTCCGACATCCTGCGAGAAGCCTGTGGACCGCCGTGGAACGCTATCGCAATGGCCGGCGTGACAGCGAAATGGAGCAATCGCTGCTCCGCTTGCTGATCGGTGTGATCCTGTTCGTCTATTTCGAGCACGTCGATGCAGACATTGCGCTGCCCGCTCCGCAGCTTCGCGTCGATGTCCGCCTGATTACGCTGGTCTTCCTCAGTTCATCGACCATACTCTGCCTGTTCGTGATCCTGCGCCCCGGCGAGGTGGCGGCGCGCCGGATTGCCTCCATCCTGATCGACACCGGCGCACTCAGCCTGGTGCTGATGATCGGCGGCAGTCATGCCGCTCCGCTGTATTTCCTGTACCTGTGGATCATCATCGGCAATGGCTTTCGCTTCGGCCAGATGTACCTGATGGTGTCGCTCGGCTCGACGCTGGTCGGGTTCGGCACCGTGATCGCCATCGTGCCCTACTGGGCAGCCGAAAAATATCTGTCGATCGGCTTGTGGGTCGGCACGCTGCTGATCTCCATGTATTTCAGCCTGCTGGTCGGCCGCCTGTTCAGGGCGCTGGAGCAGTCCAATATCGCCAACCTCGCCAAGCGTCAGTTCATCTGTGCGGTCAGCCATGAACTCAGGACGCCGCTGAATGCAATGATCGGCATGGTAGACCTGATGAAGGGCACCAGCCTCGATCCGGAGCAGCGCGAGATGATCGACTGCATGGCGACCACCTCGCAACTGATGCTGTCGCAGATCGAGGACGTCCTCGATTTCTCGAAGATCGAGGCGGGCAAGATGAGCGTCGAGCGAGTCGATTTCGATCTGTATGCCTTGCTGGAGACCATCCTGTCGATGTTCAGCTACCGGATCGATCCGGCAACCGTTCGACTGGTCAGGCAAGTCGATTGCACGGTGCCGGCGCTGCTGAATGGCGACCCGCATCACCTGCGCCAGATACTGGTCAACCTGATCGGCAATGCAGTGAAATTTACCGAGCAGGGACGGATCGCGGTACGAATACGGCGCCTCGGCAGTCCCGAAGGCCTGGTGCGTTTGCTGTTCACCATTCAGGACACCGGCATCGGCATTGCCGATGATGTGCAGGGGCGCATTTTCGAAAGCTTCACGCAGGCCGATGGCTCGACGGCCAGGAAGTATGGCGGCACCGGCCTGGGTACGACTATCTGCAAGCAATTGGTCGAACTGATGGGCGGGCACATTGGTTTTCGCAGCAAGCCGGGTGTCGGCAGCGAATTCTGGTTCGAGCTCGCGTTTCGCGAAGTGCCTGCCAGCGACGACGCCTGCATGCTGGGTCGCGGCCAAAGCATCATCATCGGTTCCGCAGAACAAACGGGTGTACTTGCGCATGACCTGGCGGTCGTGGGCAAGGTGATACCGCTGGTGGCCGATACCGTCGAGCAGGCCTTGTTCGCCATCGAGCACAGCCGGCTGGGTGGTCGTCCGGTATCGATGGTTTTTGTCGGCGCGACACTGGCAGCAGGCGAGGCCGTCATCGCATGCGCAGAACGCTTGAAGATCGGGGCGGCACTGCTGCGACAGGCGGCACTCGATCCTTCATTGACCATCATCCTGCTGGCTGATACGACACTGCCCCTGCCCCATGCATGGGAGATCGCCGATCGCGCCGATCTTTTTTCCGTTCTGCCTTCGCGCTATGAGCTTGCGATGCTGAAGAACCTGTTGCATGCCGAAGTCAGAGCGCCGGTGCCCGACGGTGTTCTGGCCGATCCTGTCGGGCAGGTCGTGCCGCATACCGTGCCTTTGCTGGTCAGTATTCCGCACGAAGTCGACGATGGTTCGTACCATGTGCTGATCGTTGAAGACAACCCGGTCAATCGCAAGATACTGCAGAAAATACTCGAGCGCGAAGGCCACCAGTGTTCGCTGTCGGCCGATGGCGAGGAGGCGCTGGAACTGATTGCGCGACAGCGCTTCGACGCCATCGTGCTCGACATGAACATGCCGCGGATGCAGGGCGTGGAAGTCGCAAAATTCTGCAGGGTGATGGGCGGTCGTGCGGCAGCGACGCCGATCATCATGTTTTCTGCGAACGTCAGTCAGGAAGCACGCGACGAGAGCCTCGCTGCCGGTGCCAATGCGTTCATCCCCAAGCCCATCGACATACCGCAATTCATGGAGACGCTCGACCGCCTTGTACAGCAGCAGGCGGGGCGGCCTCGGCTGTACCAGCGTCGCTCCCCGCCGGATATCAAGTCGGCGGATCATGCCGCCGATCCGGTGCTGGATCCGGAAAAGCTCGGAAACCTCGAGGTGATGAGCCCGGATCCAAACTTCCTCGATGAATTGATCGTCGACTTCATCCGAGAGGGAAAGCAGTTGCTGGCGTCGCTGGCGCGCGCGTTGGGACAGCACGATTGGCCGCGGGTCGGTACGGTGCTGCATGCGCTGCGTGGATCCGCACTCAGCATCGGTGCGACCGCAATGAAAACCATGTGCACACGGGTGGAAAAAATGCCCCGCAATGAGATGCACGGACAACGGGACGAGATCCTCAAGGGCCTGGAGCAATGCTTTGCAAGCTTGTGCCAGGAATTGGAAGCCTATCGGGTGAATCGGCGGAAGCTTAGCCGCAATCCGCAATCCCATTGAAAACAACGCTTACGGAGAACCTATGTCCCTGCCATCCAGGCTGATAGAACTCACTGATGTCAATTGCAAGCAAATCGAGCAACTGCCGGCGTTACAGGACATGCTGGCCGGGCGCTACACCCGGCAGCGCTATGCGCAGTTGCTGATGTCCCTCTATCCGATCGTGTCGCATTTCTGTCCGCTGATGGCCGCGGCTGCCGGCCGCTGCGCCGATCGGCATCCGGAATTGCGCCTTTATTTGTACGACCACATCGAGGACGAAAAAGGCCATGAATCCATGGTGCTTGATGATCTTTCGAACATCGGCTGGGATAGCTCGAACGTAGCGACGGCACTTCCGTGCCCGCCGGTGCAGGCCATGCTTGCATATAACTATTACGCCATCGACAGGATCGACCCGCACTATGTGATTGGCATGGTCTATGTGCTGGAAATCGTATCGTCGGTCTATGGGGCGAAAGTGGCGCAGGCTATTTCAAAGGCTATCGACCAGCCGATCACCCGGGGATTCAGCTTCCTCGAATCGCATGCGACCCTCGACGATGACCATCTTGCAGAACTTCGCAAATTGGTACAGTCGATACGCCAGCCGGGCATTGAAGATTTGTTGGCCAACAGTGTGAGTATGAATTTCTACCTGTTCAAACAGGTGCTGGATTACACCGAGCCTGCCTGAACGCCACATCCGGAAAGGGCGGCTGATCGATCCCAGGCACGTCTGCTTTTTCCGGACTATCTTCTCTCGCTTTGCGAACTGCCGGGCACGGCACAACACATCGGAGACGCAATGCCTGTCGCCCTGTGAAGGTCGCGACAGGCAGCCATCCGTCCGGTGGGTGAATGGGTTTGCAGACGTGGGTTACGGCGGATGAAAAAACAGGGCGGCGCTTGTGCCGCCCCTGTACGTCTGCCGACGATGATCATGCCGCGAGCAGTCCCGGATTGCCTGGGCTGCGTTGGCGAGCGCCATGTTGTGCGCCTTGCGCTGTCAGCAGCCGGCGCATCATCTGCAAATCCTTTTCCTGAATCTGCAACGCAGCATCGACCCACATTGAAGCGATCTTGGTCAGCTCCTGATGCGAGATCGGCCAGATTTGCTGGCGGCATTGGTAGATCGCGCGAGCACCATTCAGCTGCCTGCTTTTCTTGCGGATCAGCTCGCGAACTACATGTTCGCCTTCGCCGGCCGGTGCGAGGATATCGACGACTCCGATCGCTTCCAGTTCCTCGGCGTTGTAGATCGTGCCGCTGAACAGCATTTCCTCGGCCTTGCGCATGCCGACCCGGCGCGCGAGGAAGCTGTAAGCCCCCATGCCGGGGAACATGTTGAACAGAATTTCTGGCAATCCCATGCGCGTTCCAGCTTCGGCGACGATGATGTCGCTGGCCAGCGCAAATTCGAAACCGCCGCCCAGCGCGTCGCCCTGAACCAGCGAAATCGAGACGATCGATGCGTCATATCCGGTGATGCGAGTGAAAATGCCATCGACGCAGTACATCGCATAGTTCAGCAGGCCCTCACGGTCCTGTTCGCGGATCAGGTTCAGGAACAGCATCAGGTCACCGCCGAGGTTGAACACGCCGGGGCGGCGCGATGCAATCACCGAGAACTCGACCGGCTTCCATTCGTCCTCGTGTATGTGCAGCCCCTGATGCCGCTGCAGCTCGCTGAAGCAGTAATGCAGCTCCTCGATCATGTCCTGGTTGAACGAGGGTATGCCGATGGGCTTCATGTAGGCCCACAGCGCCCGCATCGTCGGGTCGTATTCAAGGTCAACTTGCTGGAACTGGCGACGCGGCCAGACCGAGTTCGGGTGGGGAAGCAGGTGCGCGCAGTTCTTTTCCGCAGTGGTCATCAACATCGAGTTCTCCTTCGGGTCACGGTTTTTCGGATGCAGATCCCGACCTGTCATCGAAGCGGCAGGCCGTCTGGCTCTCTTGCTTCTCGCCGGAGCTTGCGCTCCCGCGCCTCCTGTCTCGATCTGTGCAGCCCACGCAGGCGACTGCTGTGCAGAGTTCGAAGCTTCGTCTGCCAGGCCCGGTGGTCTTGAGGCCCTCAAGAGATCGCTTCGTTCGAAAATCGCTTGATGCGCTTCGCGTTTCCTGATGCTGCTTTTTATCTTGGCTCAATATCTGTTGGCTTCGGTCCAGTTTAGGAAGAAGCCGGCAGCATAAAAATTTTGTTAGCGTCTTCCGGTATCTCGCTAATTTTGTTTGCCAAGTCTTGGCGAAGCTGAGTCGCCGCCCGCAGAGCACGGGTGGCGCGGTGGAGTACAATCGGCCTCCGCCGTGATTCCTGAACTGCAATGAATTCCAAGCGAAATTTTGACCGTGCGCTGCGCCAGCTCGTCGACAACAACCGCGAGTGGGCGGCGTCGATGGTGGCGCAGGATCCTGATTTCTTCAAAAAGCTGGTATCTCAGCAGTCGCCCGAATTCCTGTGGATCGGCTGCTCGGACAGCCGCGTGCCGGCCAATGAAATCGTCGGCCTCGACCCGGGCGAATTGTTCGTGCACCGGAATGTCGCCAACGTGGTCGTGCACACCGATCTCAACAGCCTGTCGGTACTGCAGTTCGCGATCGACGTGCTCGGCGTGAAGCACGTGATCGTCGTCGGCCACTACGGCTGCTCGGGCGTGCGCGCGGCACTCGAGCGCAAGCGCGTGGGCCTGGCCGACAACTGGCTGCGCCATGTGCAGGACGTATGCATCAAGCACGCGCAGCTGCTGCCTGACGCGATGGATGCGAAGCTGCGCCACGACCGTCTGTGCGAGCTGAACGTGATCGAACAGGTGGTGAACGTGTGCCAGACCACGATCGTGCAGGATGCATGGGACCGCGGCCAGGACCTGACCATCCACAGCTGGGTCTACAGCCTCGAGGACGGCCTGGTGCGCGACCTCGGGATGGCCGTCAGCGATACGGATTCGATGGTGCCGCAGCTCGAGGCCTGCCTGAAGCGCTACCAACTGTAATTTTCAGGATGGCAGGGCGGCGAGCATTGCGCTGCACCGCCCGTCGTGTCCTGCGGGGCTGTCAGAAGCTGTGTTCGGGCCCCGGGAAGTGCTTGCCCTTCACGGCCGTCACATAGGCAGTGATCGCGCCCACGATGCTCGACTGACCCTCCATGAAGTTCTTCACGAACTTCGGCCGATGGCCCGGGAACGCGCCGATCATGTCGTGCAGCACCAGCACCTGACCTGAGCAGTCGACGCCGGCGCCTATGCCTATTGTCGGTATCGCCAGCTTGCTGGTGACATCGGCCGCGAGCGTGGCCGGAATCGCTTCCAGCACCAGCAGCGATGCGCCGGCTTCCTGCAGCGCCAGCGCGTCGGCCAGCAGCTGCTCGGCCGCGGTCGCTGTCTTGCCCTGCACCTTGAAGCCGCCGAGCTGGTGCACCGACTGCGGCGTCAGCCCGAGATGGGCGCAGACCGGTATGCCGCGCTCGACCAGCATCTTCACCGTCGGCACCAGCCAGTGCCCGCCTTCGAGCTTGACCATTTCCGCACCGGCGCGCATCAGGCGCGTGGCCTGTTCCATCGCCTGCTCGGCGGTGTTGTACGCGCCGAACGGCATGTCGGCCAGCAGCAGCGGACGCTTGGCGCCGCGCGCGACGCAGGCGGTGTGATAAGCGATGTCGTCGACCGTCACCGGCAGCGTGGTGCCATGCCCTTGCACCACCATGCCGAGCGAATCGCCGACCAGCAGCACATCGACGCCGCACTGGTCCATCAGCGCGGCGAAGCTGGCGTCATAACTGGTCAGCATCGTGATCTTTTCTCCGCTGGCGCGCATCTGCGCCAGCAGCGTGGTGGTGACTTTCTTTGCAGCTGTGCTGCCCTGGCTGGACATGGTCATGCTCCGCGATTGAAGAACTCGCGCTTGCCACGCATGGCGGCGATGCGCTGCATCAGCAAAGCGAAATCGTCGCTGCGCTCGATCGGGTTCAGGTGTTCCGCATTCACCATCAGTACGGGCGATGCGTCGTAGTGGTGGAAGAAGCGGCTGTAGCCTTCGCACAGCCGTTCCAGATAGCCTTCGGAAATGCCGGCTTCACTGGGCACGCCGCGGCGGCGAATGCGTTCTGCCAGCGTCGATGGCGCAGCCTGCAGGTAGATCACGAGGTCCGGGCGCGGCGCTTCCTGTGTCAGGTGCTCGAACATCTGCCGGTAGAGCCCGAGTTCGTCGTCGGCCAGTGTCAGCGCAGCGAAGATCGGGTCTTTGTCGAGCAGGAAGTCGGATACGACCGGCGCCGAAAAGAGGTCGGTCTGCGCAAGGTCGCGCAGCTGGTGCATGCGCTGGAACAGGAAGAACATCTGCGTCGGCAACGCATAGCGTGCCGAGTCGCGGTAGAAGCGCTCGAGGAAGGGATTGTCCTGCGGTTGTTCGAGCAAAGGCTGCGCGCCGGTCTCGGCCGCGATGCGGCGTGCGAGGCTGGTCTTGCCGACGCCGACCGGACCCTCGACGACGATGTAGCGGTATTTAACCAAGTTCATGGGCGACGATGATACGTGAATGGGATGACAGATCAACCACTATCCGTCGTGCAGCCGGAATGCCTTCAAGCGTGACGGCTTGTCAGCCGTCGTTCGGCAATCTGCTGATGGGCTGGTCGCTGACGCCAGCCAGCAATGCACTGGCTCGCCCGATACCGGGAATCTCGATCTCGGGTGCGATCTCCAGCAAGGGCAGCAGCACAAACGCGCGGCCGCCCATGCGAGGATGCGGTACCTGCAGCCGCTCGTCGGCGATCACCTGATCGTCATACAGCAGCAGGTCGAGATCGAGCGTGCGCGGCGCGTTGCGGAAAGGACGCTCGCGCCCGAATTCAAGTTCGATGCCTTGCAGTGCCTGCAGCAGCGAGTGCGGGCCGAGCAGGGTATCGACACGGACTACCGCATTGACGAAGTCATCGCCGCCGGCATCGACCGGCGCGCTGCTGTAAAGGGAAGATGTACGCGCCAGCGTGGTCTGCGGCAGCTTCGACAACTGCGCAATCGCATCGCGCAGTGCCTGTGCCGGATCGCCGAGGTTGGCGCCGAGGCCGACATATGCGGCCACCGGGTTCATTGCGCCGGGCTTTCGCCGCCGTTGCCGCTGCGACCGCGGCCGCCGCGGCGGCGGCGGCGCTTGGCCGGCGCGTCACCGTCAACGGCCGGCTTTTTCGACAGCAGCGATTCGCGGCCCGGGCCGTCGGCATCGATGAAGGCACTCCACCAGTCGCCGACTTCATGGTCGAGCTCGCCGGACGCGCAGCGCAGCAGCAGGAAGTCATAGCCGGCGCGCATGCGCGGATGTTCGAGCAGCTTGTACGGCGACTTGCCGACGCGGCGCTCGAAGCGCGGCTGCATCGCCCAGATGTCGCGCATGTCGGTCGCGATGCGGCGCTGGATCGCGAGCTTCTCGGTCTGTCCGTCGAGCACGTCGTCGGCCGCCATGTGCAGCGCCGGTATCGGCAGCTCGCCGGCAGCCTTGTACGCATTCCACTTTTCGAGCACCTGGTGCCACAGCAGCGACGCGAACAGGAAACTGGGCGACACCGGCTTGCCGTCGCGCACGCGCTCGTCGGTGTTGGCCAGCGCCAGCGTGACAAAGCGCTCGCCGAGGGGCTGCTCCAGCACGACGTCGAGCAGCGGCAGCAGGCCGTGGTGCAGGCCTTCCTGACGCAGCTGCTGCAGGCAGGCCAGCGCATGTCCGCTGGTCAGCAGCTTCAGCATTTCGTCGAACACACGTGCGGCCGGCACGTTGTTGATCAGCGGCGCCATCACCTTGATCGGCGCGCGCGTCGGGCCGGCGATGCCGAATCCGAGCTTGGCCGCAAAACGCACTACGCGCAGCATGCGCACCGGGTCTTCGCGGTAGCGCGACTCGGGTACGCCGATGATGCGCAGCGTCTTGCTGCGAATGTCCTTCATGCCGCCGTGATAGTCGAGCACCTGCTGACGCTCGGGATCGTAGTACATCGCATTGATCGTGAAGTCGCGCCGTTCGGCGTCTTCATGCTGGTCGCCAAAGGTGTTGTCCCTCAGCACGCGACCATGCGCATCTTTCGGCGCCTCTTCGGACGAGGCGCCGCGGAAAGTGGTGACTTCGATCAGCTCCTGCCCGAACATCACATGCACGATCTGGAAGCGGCGGCCGATGATGAATGCGCGGCGGAACAGGCGCTTCACTTCCTCGGGCGTCGCGTCGGTGGCGACGTCGAAATCTTTTGGGCGGTGGCCCAGCACCAGGTCGCGCACGGCGCCACCGACGATGAAGGCCTTGAAGCCGGCACGCTGCAGCGTCTGCGTGACGCGGATCGCGTTCGGCGAGACATCGTCGAGGTCAATGCCGTGCTCGGACGGGCCGAAAACCACGGGTTCGGTCGCTTTGCCGGACTTGCCGGAGCCGCCAAGGATGCGTCGGATGAATTTCTTGATCATCGCTTTCTTATTCGTCGAACAGCTTCAGGACGGGCCAGCCATGCGCCTTGGCATGCTCGGCCAGCGCGGCGTTCGGGTTGGTAGCGACCGGATGGCTGACGACCGACAGCAGCGGTATGTCGTTCTGCGAGTCGCTGTAGAAGGTGCTGCGGCCGAAGTCGTCGAGCTTGCGGCCGAGCGAGGCCAGCCACTGGTGCGTATTGACGACCTTGCCGGCGCCGAAGGGCGGGGTGCCGACCACGCGGCCGGTGATCTCCCCGCCGTCGTTTTCCTCGGGTTCGGCCGCGATCAGGTGATCGACACCGAAGGCCTGCGCGATCGGCGCGGTCACGAAGCGGTTGGTGGCGGTGATGATGGCCACCAGGTCGCCCGCGTCCAGGTGACTGCGCACCAGGTCCAAAGCGCCGGGCTTGACGGCCGGGCGGATCACCTCG
>JACCDQ010792229.1_pt1 | contig 11310 bp, 10 predicted proteins | sample 7446031 | NCBI WGS metagenome assembly JACCDQ01 (sample SAMN15323442, study PRJNA562643) | freshwater metagenome | isolation source: river surface water | place: USA:Blue River Watershed | collected 2017-08-17
CAGCGCCAACCGCCTGCTCGCCCTGCTCAAGCGCGCGCTCAACCTCGCCATCCTGTGGGGACTCGGCGGCCTGACCGTCAACCCCGTCAAGGGCGTGCGCATGCACCTGGAGAACAACCAACGCCAGCGCTACCTCGTCGGTGACGAGCTGCGCCGCTTCCTCGCCGCCCTCGACCAGGAACCCAACCGCAGCGCCGCCCAGCTGCTCAAGTTCCTGCTCGCCACCGGCGTGCGCCGCACCGAGGCCCTGACCTGCCGCTGGGAGGACCTGGACCTCGACCAGGCCCGCTGGCTGCTGCCGACCTCCAAGAACGGCCGCAGCCGCTTCGTCGTCCTCAACGCCGTGGCGCTGGAGATCCTGCGCGAGCAGCGCCGGGTCAGCTCCGGGGTCTGGGTCTTCCCGTCCCCGATCGACGCCAACAAGCACCTCGGCGACCCGAAGAAGGCGTTCGCTCGTGCGTGTCACTCGGCCCGGCTCGAACCGGGTCTGGTGGTCCACTCGCTGCGCCACTCCTACGCCTCCCACCTCGTGCAGTCCGGCCAGAGCCTGCAGGTCGTGCAGTCCCTGCTCGGGCACCGCCAGATCGGCACCACCGCGCGCTACGCGCACCTCTCAACCGACCAGCTGCACCAGGCTGCGTCACAGGTCTCGCTGGCGATGAGCGCGGCCATGCGGTGATCGTCCCCCCTCCCCCGGTCCGGGCCTTCGGGTCCGGGCTGGCGGGGGCTGAATTTTTTGACGGCGGGCGGATGTGAGCCCACAAGTTCAACGACGAAAACGGCAACCGGGGCGGGTCATGCGAAAACGTGCGCTGGATCTAGCCCGACTTCGAGGGCTACGAGCGGGTAGCAGAACAGGCCAGGTAGATCCCGGATACTCGGGTGGTATCCATGACAAAAGGTGAGGATGATGCTTCACCGCATCGTGGTCGAGGATGGAAAAAATATCGTTACCCAATCCAAGATCCCAGAACCAGCCCACGCCCCCAAGCTGCGGAAGCCCCCCTTCCCGAGCGTCAATTTGAGCCCTTTCGATTCCTTCGGTCATCGGCTCACAATCCTCGGTGAGCAACCCAGGACGATAAAGAATTTCGGGCCTTAGCGGCATGACTCTTGCCATTACCGTAGTCAGGTAACACTGTACTTCTCCAACCGTGATCACAACCTGTGTTTCTGGCGGCGTAATCATAGCGGTCACTTCGCACGCGATCACCATCGTGCCATCGACAAACCCGTAAATCACATCGCCGTAATTCACGTCGAATTCACCAGTATAAGAAAACCGACGACCGAGGACAAACGACAGTTCGGTTTCGAAAGGCGGAACAACAAAGCTACTGGGAAGCTCGATGCCCCAGTAGTCAAACATCTCGCAGGGAGGTTCTACAAAATTCAACATCTCAAGCCTTTCAATACCGAGTAAATTCCACGGTCAAGTGATGGCGATCGGAATGACCGCCAAAATGTCAAAAAACAGACAGGCCCGGGCAGATTCACAAGCCCGTGGTATGACGGCGCTGCGGCTGAACCGCCAGCGGCGCACGAGGCTCCTCTTGAAGGTCGAGTAGCAGGCCGGGCTGATCGTCAGGGTGGACGTAGGCGTCCCGCACCTGCTCGACCGACACATCCCCTTGCCAACTTTCTAGCTCACGGATGGCCCAGACATGACTGCGCCCGTCGTGACCGGCGATCAGGCGATACTGGCGTTGCAAATGCAGCGCACCAATGTCCCGCAGGAAGTCTTCGACGTTGCGCGTCGTCAGACGCACACGGCCAACGCTGTTGACGTGGTCAACCACGTGCTTGACCACCACCAAATCGCAGGCAAAGGGCGGCTCCTGCGCCTCGAAGGCATGGTGCAGGTAGGCGATCTGAGGATCACGGGCCTGAACGACCAGCGCCTGGTGCGACGTGGTCAGCGGTGCACGGCCACGCGGGTTGTAGTGGCTGAGGTCACGAGTGAGCAAGAAATCCAGCACGTAGCGACGACCTTCACCCATGAACCATGCCATCAGGTCGCGATAGTACGACTCTGCCCGAGGCTGTGCCTGGCTACGATGCACCACGAATCGGCGATCAGCCTCGGTCAGTTTCAGCGGTGTGGCGGCATTGGCGAAAAAAAGGAAATTCGCCTGGTTTTCGCCACGGTAACGCGCCGCGTGCTTGGGATTGATGTCGACAGTTTCGTCGGTGATGTAGTTCTTGATTCGGGCCATGGCGCTGCGTCGGCCACTGTCCTCGAACTCCTCGACGATGACCAGGCTGGTGCTGACCAGCCAGTCGTTGAAGTCAGTGGCTAGAGCCTCGGAGCTGAGGTAACGGGTGTTGCCCAAACCTACGAGTTGTGCCAGCATCTGGCCCTGGATGCCTTTGCCGATGCCTTCGGCTTCGCTGGTCAACAGCAAAGCGGTCGATTGCTTTTGGGCAGGTCGCTGAACCAGACAAGCCATCCAGTCGAGCACAAAGCGGACCAGCAGTTGGTCATCATCGTAGAGGTAGGCCAAGTGCGCCAGAAACGGCGTGACATCGCCTGGTACTGGCTGGAAGTCAAGGGCTTGCCAGCGGTTCAAGTAACGGGCACCGTCGTGCTCAACGATCTGCGGCTGGTTAGGAAAGAAGCCGTAGGCATCGACCTTCTCAATGCCCTCACTGCTGGCAAACAGGTAGGACTGGATCGACCAGTCCTCAGACTGGACGCCGTTGAGGCGTCGGACGAGTGCGGCCGGGGACATGGTCAGACCCGTGGTCAGGTCTGTGACCAGGTCGCTCTGGGCGACATGGACGTACCGATGGCGGTCGTAACCGGGCAGTTGGGGGGTCGAAGCGGGTGCGGTCATGGCGGCTCTCCGTGGTGTGGGAATAGCCTCCAGTTTGATCGCCCCCCTCCGGTCAACTGCTCACGTTACCACCCGCCTGCACAGGTTAACGTGAGAAATTGGCAGGCGTTGCCGTGTCACACTGAGCGGGGGTCCTCCTCCCACAAAAAACAAGTGACGCTCATCGGGCCAAGGTGTCCGAAAAATCAGTCGAGTCGCCACGCCTTCCAGTGTGAGCGGTCCAGAAATGCGTTGACCACGGCTGCAGTCGCCCACTGCTCCTTCACCGACCGCTTCCGCGCAAGTGGCGGCAGCTTGGAGAGCTCCCGGTTGATGGCGACATTCAATCGCAACTCATCATCGTCTTCGACTTCTGCGCCGGCAAGATAGTGAGACTGCTTGAAGTGCAGCAGGCCAACCATGAGGTCCGTCGTCACGTGGCCGTAGATACGCAGACACAGCAAACCGGTCTGGCGGATGAACTGGCGGCGGCGGATGGTGTAGTCGGCCTTGAGCACACCAGTATCCCAGGGCTTTTCCAGTAGTGCGCCCAGTTGGCGCAACGCCTGCGCCGTGCGACGCATGGCCGTCCGTTCCTGGCTGTCGAACAAGACTTCGTTGATGACATGGCCGAGCAGGCCATTGAGAGCCTGCTCGACGACGAGCCCCTGTTCGCGGACAGTTTTCCGCAACGCCCGCTCTTCGGTGGCGGTCAGGAAGCGCTGGTTGAAGTAGCCCAGCGTCTGCGCGAGTTCGCCAGCAAACTGGTACTCGCGTATCGCTCGTGGCCCTTGCTCCAACAGCATCTCTCTGGCTTGCCGATCCAGCATGCACTGGTTGACCAGTGCTGCCAACTGCGCTTCCAGCTCGCGCGCCTGGCTCAGGCACTGATTGACCAGTGACGGGGCCAACTCCTTGAGTTGGCGCCGGTGCTCGTGCACAACCGGCAGGAGATCCTGACCATCTTTTTGGGCTTGTGCGATGGCCGCCTGACCGGCCTCGAAGACCTGGCGAAACACTGCCGGCAATTCGTTCTGATGTGCGTCCATATCGTGTCCTTATCGAAATCAAACATGCCAGCGTAGCAAACCGTGAACCACGGCGCCGCCATTGGCTAGGCAGGCTGGGCCAAGGCTCCCCTCACGCCACTGAGCCGAGTCGGACGAAGCCCATTGGCTTTCAAGGCCAACGGGCTTCTTGTCTCACCTGTCTTAGTTCAATTTAAAAAGTAGCAAACATCATCCTTTCAGGTGTACTCCCTACGTAGTGGGAAGTTTTGTGGTCAGCTGAGCCTACCGAGACGGAGGCGCCTGGTCGGCGGTAACGGTTGGCTGCGAACGGAAATCAGCCTCTACAAGGTCTGGCTGAGTGCTGGGCTTTGCCCCAGCCAGCCGAGACACTTCGGTGTCGCGGTTCGCCACGACTGAGCTGAAGACGGCATCGGACTGCTCCACGGGATGACGATGCGGAAGAGAATGTCGATCTCGGGGGCCGTGCACAGGGACATACTCGAGGGCGACGAAGCCCGGCAAGCCTGGCTGCGTACGCCCGAGGGCGAATCCGATTGGATGATCCGGCTGGCCCTCGGGCGACAGCCCGGACAGGTGCTGCCGCAGGAATCCTTATTCTCGATGCGGGACATGCTGGCGAAAGGCTGGGACCTACAAACACAAACCCGCGAGGTCAAGGTATCGCTGGAGTACGACTTCAAGCGTCGCCCCGTCAATGTGCGCATGGTCCGGATGGAGCGCTTCGACGCCGAGCATCTGGCATTCGACACGGCCCCGTGGGCCTCCGCCGAGGAAGGCGAAGCCGTCCGCACGATCTTCAACCAGTGGCGTCAAGAGAACTGCCTCAAGACCTTGGAAGACTGGCAGCGCTGGCAAGTCTTTTTGAGTCATCACCTCGGGAATAGAAGGCGTCGGGCACGGGGTCGGACGGGAGACTGCACAAACTCGACGGGCACTCGTCAGCCGCGCGGTGCGACCGGTCAGGTTCATCTGCGCGGCGGCTCGACGGGGATCATCCGCAAGGTCGTCATGACCTTACTGACCGCCTTCACCCAGGGCCAATGGGGCTTGGCCGGTGAAAAGGCTGCGTGGACGTACAAGAGGCTGGCCCAGCAGCTCACCGACCTGTGCTACCCGGTCAGCGAGATGGACGTGAAGAATGCGCGGCGCAGTCAGCTCAACGAGGGGATTGCCCCTGACGTGCCTGAAGTCAGGCAGTTCCTCGACCGCGTAAAGGAGCTCTTCGCCGGGCTGGAGGCCGAACGGTTCATTCGGGTGGTCTGATAGACAGCGTCGTAGTAGCAAGGGCCAGTCGTTCTGAGATTCAAGGCAGCGGAACGGATGGCCCTCGAATCTCTTCCTAAGTTGTGCCTTCTCTCACGGCCGTCGCCCTCACTCGTCCTCGTCAGGATCTCTTGGACCCCAGGTGGTCGCACCAAGCCTTGAGCTGATCGAAAACGAATGGGCGGTCTTCGGGGTCAAGCTTGGCCAGCCATGCCATGACGAGAGCGCCGTCCGCATCCAGACCATGCGGCTGCTCCGCGAGCAAGTCCGCTACCGAGGCGTGCAGCAGCCCGGCCAGCTTTTCCAGACTCAGCAGCGAAGGTAGGTGCTTGCCCCTCTCGAAGCGCGACAAGGTTTCCGTATCGACATCGAGGCTTTCGGCCAGCTGGGCTTGCGTCAGCCGCATGGCCTTGCGCCGTCGTGCGATGTTGGCTCCTAGACGCTCGTTCAGAGGTCTGCCATCGCTAGGCTGGTGTGACCGCACTGATTTATCGACCATAAACGTTGACTCCATATCAACATGGATGGTTGACCCAGACAAACAGCTATGGAAGAATGTAATTTGCTGTCAAATAGTCAACAATTTACACCGATAAAAACTAAATTCTCATGTTTTTATCATTTATAAATAAAACTTTTATCACTAATATCTTTATCAAAGATGCTATAAACAAGTTGTCTGTCTGACCGATGGTGGAGTCACTACGAGCGCGGAAAAAAAAGGACTCTAGCTGGGAGAAAATCGCTAGACGACTCGCCCAAGCAAGGGATATTTCATGTCAAAAATTTATGCTATATTTGCAAAAAATATCCAAGTCAAGCAATAATAAAAATAAATAGTAGTGGGTTCATAACTTACAAAATCCTACGTAACGTGTAAGAAGTTGTCTCGAGAGCCCACTGATGAGCACTATAAGACCATCAAAACGCGCAGCACAGTCAGCACAGCTCACCAGTCCGACCACACGGACTTGGCGTACAGAGCCGTCAAAGGCCACGGTTTCTCCAGTATGCCGATGCAACTCCTACAACTGCAAAACCGTCGCCTGCCACGGGCAAGCGTCCTTCGACTTCAGGTGATCGAACCTTGCCATGCTTGTGCTTCTCGATTTTTTTGTCTTGGCACTGGAAAAACGACACCACCTGTCGCAGCCCCTCAATATCATGGCTGAACAGATTTTGGCTCGCTCAGACAAATGACATCAACTTCTCACGCAGCCTAGCTATAACGAACAGGGCCACTAGGCCAGATGAGTCTCTCCCCTCACACTCAAAATCGAACAGAAAGTGATATGGAAAATACGAAAACGATGCACGCGAAGAACATCGAGACTCTGAGGAACGAAGCTCAGCGTCTTGTCGAAATGGAAGCTTTACTACTCAAGAAGATGCTTGATGAGCCAGGCGTGATTGCTGCGGGGAAAAAAGGCGAAGTTCAGACCTTTGATCGCGACTCGACCCTCAAATACATCGAGGTGCTGAAAGGTGAGCAGACCAAGCTTGCCGAGCTCGAAATGGTCCTCGCCGTGGTCGGAACAATGAAAGCGGGCAAGTCAACTTCGATCAATGCCATCGTCGGTACGGAGGTACTGCCAAACAGAAACCGACCGATGACGGCGCTTCCGACTTTGATCCGTCACACTCCAGGTCAGATAGAACCATTGTTGAAGTTCGACAACGACGAGCCTATCCACAGGTTGATGCAGACACTGCGTGGCGAATTTTTAAATTCAAAAAACCGTGAAACGCTGGATGGATTGAAATCAGACTCCGACATGCAGAAGTTGATCATGCTTATCGAGCAAAATAGTCGATACAAAAAAATTATCGCGGGGCTGGCGCGATCTTCGAATTCCTGAAGGGACTCAACGACCTCGTACGTCTATCGAGAGAGCTAGGGGTAGAATTTCCGTTCTCCGATTACGATGAGATTCACGAGATGCCTGTCATCGAAGTCGAATTCGTCCATCTGCGCGAAACGTCTCAAGCCCAGGGAAGACTCACGCTGCTGGACACGCCGGGACCAAACGAATCAGGGCAACCGCACCTACGCAAGATGCTGCGTGAGCAGCTCGGCAAGGCGTCGGCGGTGCTGGCGATACTTGACTTCACGCAACTCAAGTCTGATGCTGATGCCGAGGTCCGCAAGGAGCTGCAGGAGATTGCCGAAGTCTCCAAGGGGCGCCTGTACACGCTGGTCAACAAATTCGACCAGAAGGATCGTCATGGAGACAGCAAGGATGAGGTGAAGGTCTTTGTCGCAGAACATCTGATGAGCGGACAAATCAGGCCTGCGGACGTCTTCCCGGTCTCTTCGCGCTGGGGTTATCTTGCCAATCGGGCGCGGCACGAAGTTTTCGTGCACAAAGCGCTCCCGGATCCCGAGGCGAATCCATGGGTCGTCGATTTCGGCGAGGAAGCCTTCGGACGTCGCTGGGAAAACAAGATCGATGATCCCGAGGAAGTAAAGGCTGCGGCGGACGTACTGTGGAAGGACTCCCTGTTCCACGCGCCCCTGGAAAGCGTGATCCAGACGGCTCATGCCCGGGCTGCCGGCTTTGCGATCGACGCGGCGGCAGCCAAACTGGTTGACCTCGCGGTGAAGATGGACAATCTTCTGGCCACCCGCGAAACTGCTCTTACGAAGAGCGCCAAAGTCCTACAAGAGCAGATCAGTGCGCTGCAACAGGATATTTCCCGCGTGGCTACAAGCGAAGCAAAGGCTTATCAAGGTGCAGAGAAGCTGCTCAAGGATTTGACAGACGGATCGAATCAGGTCTTCGGAAAAGTCCAGAAAGAGGCACGAGAATCTTTGGATATCTATTTCAAAGAAGGCAAGCGGATAGAACGAGAAAAGCACAAACTGGCACGAGAAGAGCAGCAGCGCCGAGCCGACTCAAACACCGAAAATCAAGGCCTCAAGTGGATCTTCTCTAATTTTATGGCATCCGCTACCAAGGCTTCACGCCACAAAGATTCTGATTTCGATCCTACTGATCCGGTAATGAAGTTCTCCGATCGCAGCGATGCAAAGGAACTGCTCGGCAAGATCGAAACTTCGGTAACAGAGGTAGTTGGCAACGCCGAGAGTGCGATGAAGACAGCCATGAGTACCGTGATCGATGCTTTTCAGAAGGAATTCTCTGACGGTGTGCTTGCCGAGGCTCGCGCCATCGTCGAAGAAATGAAAGAGCGGCTACAGGATCAGGGCTTCTCCCTCCATCTCGCCCCCCCGAGCGCATCCAAGCTATCCCTGAATTTTTCTGGCTCTTCGATGTTGTCGGACATCATCGACGAAAAGACCAAGTCTGTCACTCGCAGTCGCAGGAAGAGTGGAGCCTGGGGCACCGTTTGCCGTTGGTTCGGTACTTCAGACTGGGGCTGGGAAGACTATGAGTCCTCTGAGGCCTATTTCGAAGTGGACATCAGGAAAATCCAGAAGGCGACCATGAGCCAGATCGGTGCTGCCTTCGACGGCCTTGATAAGGCCGTCGCCATCTACGTCAAGAAACCCCTGAACGACGGTATCAACGACTTCTTCGACGGCTTCAAAAAGACTGTCGAGCAGATCCGGGGCGATCTGCTGCAGAGCGTCAGGGATCAGGAGCGCAGCCAGGCGGAGCAGGCTGATCTGGCCCGGCGGTTGAATGCGCTCAGGAAGAACGTCCCGGACATTCTGGGCGACACGCGTGCTCTCAAGCAGGATGTCGAGCCGCTGGTAGCCGTGGGAGCCTGAAATTGAGTGTGAGCGAGATGCCTCCGATTGACTCCCAGAGCGAGATCTGCCAGCTCTTGTCATGCCTGCCGGAGAAGTTCGTCGTCGATTTCGCAAATGGCATTGACGTGACGCGCGATCACATCCGCGTCCAGAACAATCGCACCAGCTTTTCAGCGCGCCTGTATGACGGCTTCACAGGGCAGGGAAGCAGACGACAAGCCGAGATCAATGCCAGTCTGGCCGATGGCGTGGAAGGCGCCCTCGTCTGGCTCACCGAGTTGACCGAGTCGGTCGCCCGCAGCAACCTGGCCTTGACCAGGGTCAACCAGCGCGTTGCGTCGATCCAGACTGCGATTGCACGGGTGGCGAACTACTCAGCCGACACGCGAACCCAGATCGAAAATCTTTCACAGCAGATTCATGTACGCATGGACCGTTTTTCCGCCGAGCTCATCCGGATAGCTGCAGAGCAGCGCGCCGAACAGCAGCTTGAACGGGTCTTCAACAAATGGGCCGCCGGCAGGTTCGCCACGTTTTCGAACGCCGGACGATGCTACGCGGCGCTTGAGGAGTTGCGCTGGGGTGCTTTCGGCGATTTCTGCCGGACCGCTGAAGACCAGATGGCACGTAACAGCTTTCTCGAGGATCTGGCGAACCGCGTGATCGAGCAGATGCGTGTGGATGCAGACCTGTCGAAAGCGACCGCACGCATACCCGTCGATACCTGGCTGGCAGCACCTGCGACTCGGGAGACTGTCATGGATGCGCCTGAGGCACTCGCCTATCTCGGTAACTGGTCGATATTCGACCTGCACCCATTTGTCTACACGACCTCCCAGCGCCCCCTTGAATTACCCCTCGCTTTACCGAGGCTGTGCTCAGCCGAACGGATCGCGGGAGCCATGGTGGAAGAAGTGTTTGCACAGGAGTGAACGTGGCGGATATTCGAGTTGGATTGGTTCTTTCCGGGGGGGGCGCCAAAGGTGCCTATCACGTCGGTGTCGTGAAGGCACTGTCTGAACTGGGGGCGCAAGTAGACGCCGTTGCCGGTGCAAGCATCGGCGCGTTGAACGGCGCAATCCTGGCGTCCTCGCAATCACTGGACGACGGTGCAAAGCGTCTGGACGAGGTCTGGCGCTTGCTGGCCGACACATCACCTTTGTCGGTCGATATGCCCAATTACATAAGTTTTCTGATGTCGGCCGGACTGCGCCTAAATGGGCTGGGCTACATCGAAGGTCTGGTTCAGGGTGTTACAAGGTCTGGGCTCGGCAACTATTTACCCGACTGGCTGCACAAACTGGTGGATACCGGAGAACAGCTAAGTTCAAGCAGCATCTTTTCTGATGGCCCGCTCCATCGGCTCATGGACGGATATCTCGATCCGGACAAGCTCGCGAAGGGGCTTCCACTCTACGTTTCCATGTTCAGGAGCCGGGGAGGACTGGCGGACCTTTTGTCCTGTGTGAAGTCTGAACTGGGGTTCGCGGACTCTCCGCCGTCTGAATTCATGCACATCCAGGCGCTGTCGAAGTATGAGCAGAGGGAAGCGCTGCTTGCATCGGCGGCGATTCCGCTTCTTTTTGCGCCAAGGCGACTCAACGACACCCTGTATACGGATGGTGGTCAAGGCGGCTGGGCAAAAATGCAGGGAAACACGCCGATCACACCGCTGCTAAACGCTGGCTACGAAACAATCATCGTCACCCACCTCAGCGACGGCTCTTTGTGGAGCAGGCAGGATTTTCCTAAGGCAACGATCCTGGAAATCCGTCCGGAATCTTCCATCAATCGCGCCGGAGGGGCAAGGGATCTTCTGGGCTTCGATGCCAGCAAGATTCCCACGTGGATTCTCCAAGGCTACGAGGACACCATGCGCTGCGTTGGACGCGTCATGTCCGCAAGCAAAGCACGGAGCGAATGGAGGGCATCCGAAAATTCCCTCCGAGATAGCGAAAAGCTCCTAGAGCGAACGGGGGCAGAGATGGAGGCGGCGCTAGCTTGCCTTCGCTGATGCAAACTCCCCCTCATGAGTTTTTCCACTGGGGGGGCTCCCATCAAGATCTCGTTCGATGAACTATGAACGCTGGTCGGCAAAGCTGATCCGCATTGGCAACCTGGCCGTACGTGAAGCCCAGGCACGCAACCGGGAGTTGGGCATCCCGAACTGGTACTCGCTCAACGGGAAGCTCGTCAGCGACGCCTGCCAACCACCGGTACAGCCGATTACACCTCACATCGGCGAGCGCTGACCAGCGTCTGGGCACCTACTGGTGAAGCTCAGCGGCGCGATCGAGGTGGCGACGGCCTGACCTGAACCCGCCATCGGCAACGGTTCCCCGCCCCGTCATCCAAGCAGGAAGCAGCACGTCACCCGTACTGTTAATCCGTAGGTCCCTGGTTCGAGCCCAGGTCGAGGAGCCAAATTCAGATGCGGGATTAGCTCAGTTGGTAGAGCGATACCTTGCCAAGGTATAGGTCG
>JACCDQ011432569.1_pt1 | contig 11310 bp, 11 predicted proteins | sample 7446031 | NCBI WGS metagenome assembly JACCDQ01 (sample SAMN15323442, study PRJNA562643) | freshwater metagenome | isolation source: river surface water | place: USA:Blue River Watershed | collected 2017-08-17
CAGCATTTAACGGTAATGGATACAGCCAGCACGTTCTAACTATAGAAAATTTAGAGAACACTCGCCGAGAAAATATCCGTAAAGAAATACAAAGTGCTTTAGAAAAAGAAGCCAACGACGCAAAGAATACCAATATTGCTAAGTTTATGAATAACTTAGAGTCACGTATCTATGCGCAGATCAGTCAAAACTTAGCTACTGCTATGTTTGCTGAAGGTGGCGGAAATTCAGGCACACTAGACTTTGAGGGTAACATCATCAATTGGACTAAGTCCAGCACTGAGATTACTCTTCAAGTAACTGATTATGTGGGTAATGCCACAACTGTATCGATACCGTTAGGTTCGTTCCAGTTCTAATTGGAAGAAGATGAAGAAACTTATAGCATTATTGTCTTTACTGTCTTTGCTATCGGGATGCGCGACTACTTCGGTTATAAGCGATCCTAAAAAGCCAACCGCAGTAAAGAATTTGATGCAGAAAGAATTTGATATATTACCAGGTCCTGCTACAGGCAAACCAGTGGTAGTAGCGGTTTATAGTTTTACTGATAAAACAGGACAACGTAGACCGCAGAGTAACATAGCCAGTTTGAGCTTTGCTGTAACACAGGGTGCCGAGAGCTTCCTAATCAAAGCTCTACAAGATGTAGGTAAGAGTCGCTGGTTTGATGTAGTTGAGCGTGTAGGCATTGATAGCCTAACTAAAGAGCGTCAACTGATTAGACAAATGCGTGAAGCATATGAAGGTGGTAATGCTAAACCGTTAGCGCCAATGATGTATGCAGGTATGATTATAGAGGGCGGTATTGTTGGCTATGACAGTAGCGTTCGTAGTGGTGGTAGTGCGGCACGTATGCTAGGCATAGGTCCACAGACACAGTATAGTGAAGATGTAGTTACAGTTAGTTTGCGAGCAGTAAGTGTAAACTCGGGTAAAGTGTTAGCAACAGTAACTACACAAAAGACTATCTACAGTGCCGCAGATAGTCTAGCAGTATTAAAGTTTTTTAAAGATGGCACACAGGCATTTGAATTAGAAAGTGGGCTTACTGTAAATGAGCCTGCTACTATGGCAGTAAAAGCCGCAATTGAAGCGGCAGTAGTTGATTTGATCAAGGAAGGAGAGAAAAAAGGTATATGGGAGTTTGAACAACCTATACCAGATCAAAAATAAAAGTCGCACACTAACAATATAATAAGTGCGCAAACAAGGAGCAAGGACAATGAAAAAGTTCTTAAAACAGATGGGGGTAATACTTGCGTTATTCGCTGGAGTAGCATTTGCGGCAGATAACAGTATCTACATCGATCAAAGCGGTGATAACAGCACTATTGACATTACACAAACTGGCACAGGTAACGTAGTCAGGGGTATACAAGGCGCAGGCACAAGTAATACTACACCTGCTAAAATGTATGGTGATGCAGCCAGTGTTGATATCCGTCAAATAGGCGCTGATAGTACCTTAAACTTAGGGTTTAACGTAACCACAGCTACTGGTCTTGGGTATGGTATTGACTTAACCTACTATGTAACTGGTAACAACGGTACAGCAACGTTCAATATCAACAACGCAGGCACAGGCACAGCCGCAAGTAACTTGATTGATGTTAGACAAACTGGTAACAGTGCGGGTATCAACTTAAACATGCTTGGTAGTAAAAATAACTTTACAGCAGTAACCAGCGGTGGTAGTAGCAATACTATTACAGCTACAGTTAACGCTGATGAAACTACAAATACTATTAGCATGACAGGTGGTGCTAGTAACAGTCTAACACAAAACATTACCAGCAACAAAGCTACTAACAGTATCACTACAGTGGGCGCAAGTAATACAATCAGCCTAACACAAAGTGGCACAGCGGGCACTGATGGACATGCTTTTACTCTAAACTTAACAGGGTCTAGCAATAGTTTAACAGTTACACAAGGCGGAACAGTAGACAATACTCTAAACATCTTAAGTAGCGGTAGTGGTAATACTTGGAACGTAACACAAGGACAATAGGCTTATGCGAGCGGCCTTAGTCCTTGGGTTGTTATTAGCTAACACTGCATGGGCCGCCATTGGCAATATTACAGAGAGCGTTAACGCACCACCTAGCATCATGCGTAAAGGCTCAACACTACCTGGTAACAAAGGCAGTGGTGTAGAAATGATGGATGCTATCAAAACAACTCAGGGTAAAGTAGGTATAACCTTTGAGGACAAGACTAAAGTAGACATTACAGAAAATAGCAAACTTGTTATCGACGACTTCGTCTACGACCCCAAAAGCAAAGACGCAGGTAAATTATCAATGAAAGTTGCCTTAGGCACTGCTCGTTATGCGTCGGGGCAGATTGCTAAGAACAATCCGCAAGCAGTGGCCATCAACACACCTACTGCTACCATTGCTGTTCGCGGCACAGACTTCACTGCCACAGTAGATGAACTTGGGCGAAGCACTATTATCTTGTTGCCCAGTTGCCCTAAGGGCTGGCAGGATATAGAAAAAGACTGCGTAACAGGCAAGATTGAAGTTAGTAATGATGAGGGTAAAGTTATATTAGACCAAGCATTCCAAGCCACACGTGTTGATAGTAGAGAAGTTAAACCCTGGGCTCCGGTTAAGGTAAACCTGTCAGAAGATATGATTGATAACCTATTGGTTCTGAGCCCACCGTTTGAACTACGTGAAAACGACGCAGACAAATATCGTAACAGAATGAATGTTAAAGGCGCATTAGACGTAGACTTTCTTGCTGAAAACAAACTAATTAACGTGCTAGAAAAAGAAGAAAAAGAGCTGTATCAAGACAAATTGTCACGTAATCTATTAGACAACGACTTCCTTGCTAATGTGCTCGACATAGTAAATCAACAGTTAGCCGCACAGATGGATTTCCTTGCCAAGGCTAAGAGTGGCCTACTACCAGACTATAATAGTCTAACAGGCGTTAAAGTGGAGTTAGAAGAACCACAGGTTACCCTGTGTCGTGAAATGAATGGTGATACACAGTGTATTACTACTCGCACCAATCAAAATGTAACAATAACACAGACCATGGGTGGTGTGGAAGTTAAGAACCGTGTAAATTCTGGAGGCAATACGATAATAAATGCTACGCAGAATTAGTTTTATATTCCTATTGTTAGTTAGCCTAACTGCTAATGCCCTAACTTTCTCTGACTTGAAGTTTGGCACTAAACAAATGGGGGATGCGCAATGGAATCCTACTGCTTGTATTACTACAACTACCTGTACTTCGAGTGCTCAGAACGTGGGCAGTTTTCGTAATGGTAATGGACAAAACTTCACCCTAGGCGCTACACAATATCTTAAGTTCAGCTATACCAACACAGACCCTGCTGAACCTTGGACTATTACAGCCTACAATGCCAACGGCACAGTGGCCACTGTTCTAGGAACATATCGTATCATCAACGCAGGACAAGGTTACTTTATGACCAGTAACCAACCACATCCTCAGGCAGGTAACGGCACCTTATGGAGCACACAGACAGGTATGGTATCGGGGTCAAAAACCTATACTGAAATCCTACAGCCTACAAAAGCACAAATGGATGCTTATGCTAACGATGGCTATTACAGCCCAGATCCTATCTACACAGCAGGTGTTACGTATACACCACCTCCACCTCCTTATAGTTCTAATATTACAGCCGCACAGACAGCGACTAGAACTGCGGCACAGATAACTCGCGATAGTTATTCAGGCAATAACATATACATAGATCAAGTTGGCGACAACAACACGATCTCTATACTACAATATGGTAATAACAATACTATAAAAGGTTACTTACAACAAGACTCGCAGTTTACAGGTAGCAACAATATCGTAGACCTACGACAAGGTGCTCCGGGAGTAATAGGAAAGAACTTAATCGAACTAGATTTCAACGGCAACTTCAATAACATTAAAGTATACCAGGACCGTGCGGACGATGGTTCCGCAGACGGCTTAGCCGCAGGTAACCACATAGCAAAAGTAAAGGTTAGCGGAAACTCAAACATCTTAAATACCAGACAGCGAAATAACAACGGCCCTGCTGGACATTTTATTAACATTGATGTTTCGGGTAACTCGAACAACATCAGCACACTTCAAATAAACGACCAGTCTAAGACTAGTTTTGTAAATGTTAATGGTAGTTTAAATACAGTAGATCTGTATCAAGAAGGTGTTGCAGGTTACTACGCTGATATCAAACTACAAGGTAACGGGCATAATGTTACTCTATACCAAACTGGGCAGGCTGAACACAAAGCCACAATAGATTTAACTAATAATGGCGCGGCTGGAACTGTTAATGTAACTCAACAGGGCACAACAGCACAGACCTACTCTATACAGCAATCCTGCGTATCCTTGCCCTGCGGCGCTACTATAACCCAAGGGCAGTAATACTACCACTTTACCTAAGTAAAATACTCAGTAAATACATAATAACAACAAGGAGCTAGACACTCTATGAATTTTAAACGAAGCCTTATGGCTGTCGCACTATCAGCGATATTTTCACAAGCAGGTGCCGCTAATCTCGTATTAGACGGCGGCTATGTAAAGATTGGTGTTAACGAATCAACAGGCACCCTAGGATCTGGTGGTAACACTAGTCCAGGTATATTATACGACTCAACAGGTGCTGGTGCTTTTAATACCAGTTACGATTACCTAACACCAGGCACTCCGTTTGAGGGCTGGACATTAAACTATAACAGCACATCAGTGTATAACAACAACGCTGGCGCAGTTGGACTCGGTGGCGGCGTGTTAACTGGCTACAATGGTGTAGCATATAATGGCACAACCTACGACAATCGTGCGGTGTGGACTAACACAACACACGCAGACTTCGATATCCTACACGACTACAGATTTAACGATACACAACAGTTTGTGGATATCTCAACAGTGGTTACAGCAAAAACAGCTATGACTGGTATTTACTTTGCTCGCTTCACTGACCCAGACGCACGTGCGGCTGCTGGCGATAGTTCAGCAACAGACAACGTAGTTGGTTACGGTGCTATTCCTACTACTAACGTGGTATTCTCAGAAGCTATTGCTAGCCGTTATGCGCTTGGATTGTATTCAGGCGACACTAACGTAAACGCCGCAGTATCAGCAGGGTGGTCAACTGACCCTACAGTTTATTACGCTGGCGGCACTAGCTATGGCTCAGGTGTAAACTTTGGCCGCGGTGATCACACTATTGGTATGGGTTGGTATTTACCTACACTAGCCGCAGGTAGCACAGCCACATTCAGTTATGCTTATATCTTTGGGCCAAGTGCGTTTGGTGCAGCTAGCACAGCCGTAACAGCAGGTGCAGGCGGATCTACTCCGGGCACTGTTCCGGGCGGCGGAACACTAGTTGACGTAGGTTCAGCAACTGCGGCAGCAAGTAGCGCAAGCACACCAACAGTAACAGGCACATCAACTACGAATATTGTAACAACATCAACATCAGCTACACCATGGGCATCAACGTTCGCTACAACCTATGCCTATGCAACTGTTCATGTTACACCGACTGTGATTAATAATAGATTAGTAGTTAGTCGTGACAACACAACTACTACTACAGTAACAGAAACACAGACTCGTGATGTAACTACAGTAACAACAACTACACCACGCACTACTACAACCTACAGTGATAGTTCGACTACTGTTACAAATGGCACAGCATCATCAACATCAGCAACAGCTACAGAAACAGCAAGCCTAGCAGTGGCTACACCTACAACTGCTACACAAACAGCTAGTGCTAGTGTTGATACACTAAACAATGCTGTGGCTTTAAACATCTATAGCCAAGAAATAAATCGTGCAGATCCTTTAAGCAGAATCAACGTTCATGGTGAAAAGATCTCACGTCGTGTTAGTCAAGCAGTAGATGTTGATCGTAACAGCTGGATGTGGATCACTGGTAAATCAGCTAACGGTAATGAGAATCGCAGTAGTGGTTTTGAAGTTGGCTTTGAACGCTTAGTAAATGATACTACATTAGTTGGTGTTCAATACAACAAAATTGACAGTAAGATGACTAACGTTGCTGATGGTAGTGGCAAGTTTGACACTGATGTGTTTAGCTTATACTCAGTTAAGAAACTAGGACGCTGGGCAGTTAAACCTTCAGTAGGCTACAGCCGAAGTGACTATGATACTAGTCGCGTAATTACTCTAGGTGCGCTAGATAACTTTGCCGCAGAAACATACGCAAACAAATACACTACTAACGGTAAATCATACTGGGCAGATGTTCAAGTTATTGCTCCGCAGGTTTGGAAACTAACACCATATGCTGGTATTACTCTAAGAAAAACAGAGTTAGACGGTGGTGTTGAAACAGGAACACTAGCAACACGCTTAACATATGGCAAATACAGTGACACATCAAGTCAACCATATGTAGGTGCTAGATTTGACAGTAGTGTAACTGAACGTGGTGTATTCTACACAGTAGATGGGCGTGTGACTAAGTTTAATCTAGACAGCGGCTACAAGTATGGTGATACTTTATTAAGTGTCAACAGTCTAGTTGGTTATCGATTAAATGCTCGTAGTCAGGTATATGCAGGATATCAATATCAACATGCTGATCAATACAATAACAGTATTATAAGCATTGGTGGTAAATTAGACTTTTAACAAAGCCCCGCAAGGGGCTTTTTTACGGAGATAAAATCATGTGGACCAAACATTTCCCTCATCCTAAGAATCCTCCTACTCCTCCGGTGAACACCCATCCTAAGAGATAAACTTTCTGCATTTTTGTAACACTATTGTAATCTTAGTGTGTTTAAATATTAGTATGAACACCAACGATACAATAGTTTATCTATCAATGATTCCCATGGTATTTGCTATTGTAGCTGGCCTGATATGCGCCGCAGTCTTAGCAGCAACAGGAGTAGCTGGTGTTGTTATATTTTTAGCAGAAACTTTACATGGATGAATAATGGAAATTAAAAAATTAAATCGTTATGTAGTAAACACACTAATGGTAGCAGGATTAGTGTTAGGTGGAATAGAAGTAGCTCGAGCAGATAGTAGCACAGACATTGTTAATGCACTAGTATCTAAAGGTGTTTTAACTGAAGAAGAAGGCGCCTTAATTACCAAAGGTCGTCAAGGCGAAGTAGCAGCACAAAAGAAGAAAGAAGACAAAGCCTGGACAAATGGCGTAAACATTCGCGGCTATATTCAAAATCGTAATACAATGATGATGAGCGGTGACGAAGGTGTAAACCTTTGGAGCGATAAGAGTGTAGGTGATGACGACAGTTTCAGTGGTGGTGGACAAAACTTCTTAATTCGCCGCGCACGTTTGGTGGTCTATGGTGATGTAGGTGAAAGACTTAGCTACTATATACAACCAGATTTAGCTAGTTCCGCAGGTACAACAGGACATATAGCACAAATGCGTGATGCCTACGGTGATGTTTACATTACCAAAGACAAGGTACATCGTGTGCGTGTAGGGCAAAGTAAAGTTCCCTACGGTTGGGAAAACCTACAGTCAAGTCAAAATCGTCTAGCATTGGATCGTGTAGACGCAATGAACTCAGCAGTTCGTGATGAGCGTGACATTGGTGCTTTCTACTATTACACACCGGATGATGTGCAAAAGTTATTCAAAGAGATCAGCGATTCTGGTCTTAAACACTCAGGCAACTACGGTATGTTTGGTGCTGGTTTATATAATGGTCAAGGCGCTAACAAATCCGAAGCCAACGATAACTACCATTGGGTAGCACGTTTTACCTATCCATGGAAAACAGAATCGGGGCAGTTCTACGAAGCTGGCGTTCAAGCGTATCACGGACAATACAAAGTTTCAACTGGCAGTTATCGCCGTCAAGTTGGCGCAGGTTATGTAAGTGCCAGTCCAACTATAGCATCAGAATACGGCCGCGGACACACAGATCAACGTATTGGTGTTAGTTTTATTAAGTATCCTCAACCTTGGGGCATACAAACAGAGTGGAACTGGGGTACAACACCAGCATTAGATATTGCTAGTAACTCAATTAAAGAAACTAACCTAACTGGTGGATATGTGCAGGCCATGTACATGACTAAAAATGATTGGGGCACTTGGGTTCCGTTTGTAAAATGGCAGTACTTTGATGGGGCTAACAAGGCAGAAACTAACGCACCTACTAACAAAGTTAATGATTGGGAAATTGGTACAGAGTGGCAGATTGCCAAAGAAGTAGAATTAACTATGGTCTATCATCATATGAATCGTAATAACCTAGTGACCGGAGCAAGTTCCTCAACATTAGTACCAACTGACTATGGTCGTTTTCAAGCAAATGCTCTACGTGTTCAATTACAGTATAACTTTTAGGAACAGGTATGTTTAATTTAATATTAGACGCAATAAGTGAAATCAGCGGTATACTAGCAATTATGGCGGCAATAGGCATATGGGATCTACTAGCATAACACGATATAAAACAATCTGTATCAGTGATTGTCATTTGGGCACTAAAGACGCTAAGGCAGATTTACTTAGTAACTTTCTCAAGCACCACAGTTGTGAAAACTTATTTCTAATCGGAGACATAATTGATGGTTGGAAAATACAGCAGAACAAATGGCGCTGGAGTCAAAGTCACAGTAATGTTATTCGACGAATATTAGGTTATAGTAAACGTGGAACTACAATAACCTATGTGACAGGCAACCATGACGAGTTCCTACGTCCACTAGTAAGTCATGGATTCAATCTTGGCAATATCCGCATGGTAAATCACGCAGACTATCGTAGCATAGATGGCGACTTATATTTGATCACACACGGTGATTTGTTTGATGGAGTTACACGCCTTGCACCGTGGTTGGGCTTTGCGGGCGATAAAGCCTACGATTTTGTCCTATGGTTTAATAATCACTTTAACTATCTAAGACGTAAACTTGGCTTTGGCTATTGGAGTTTAAGCAAGTATCTCAAGTCACGTGTTAAAAAGGCTATGAACTTTGTATTTCACTTTGAGCGCAACCTGTTAGATTATGCGCAGAAGCGTGGATACGATGGTGTTATCTGTGGCCACATACACACCCCCGAGATTAAGTCAATAAACGGCATGACCTATATGAATGATGGCGATTGGGTCGAAAGCTGTTCGGCACTAGTAGAACACTTTGATGGACGCTGGGAAATCATCTACTGGAATGAAATCGTAAAATGATGACCAATCATTAATGATTTTACGTATGTTATTTGGGTGTTAATGGTGTTACTATATGTATAAGTAATATTAACAAGGAAGAAAAGTTTTCCAACTTGTTGAGTTACTTAGGTAGATCTCAAGGTAGACCTTTGTTAGAAATAGCATCTCTACTGATCTGGTTTACATTAGATTTTAACTTTATTTTTAAGGAGAAATACTATGTGGACTAAACCTCAAGCAACTGAAATGCGTTTTGGTTTCGAAGTGACTATGTACGTAATGAACAAGTAATTGTTCAGGTGCATATAACCTAGAAAGTAATTTTCGTATTTAATTTTAATTAAGGAGAAATACTATGTGGACTAAACCAGCTGCAACTGAAATGCGTTTCGGTTTTGAAGTTACAATGTATGTAATGAACAAGTAATTGTTTACCATACAGTAACACAATAGAAAGCAAAAGCCCTTCGGGGCTTTTGTCACGAATAAGCATCATAAAAAAATTTTATGATAGGTATAAGAAAAATTAATTAGACAACAGATCTTAATAAGTGTTATAATATATTTTTAATAAGGAGAGTAATATGAGTTTAATTGGACATAAAGTAGAAGCATTTAAAGCACAAGCATACCGTCAAGGTAAGTTTGTAGAAGTTACAGAACAAGACCTACAAGGTAAATGGAGTGTAGTATTCTTTTATCCAGCAGACTTTACCTTTGTTTGCCCCACAGAATTGGCAGACTTACAAGACGTATACGCAAGTGACTTTAAAGACTTGGGCGTTGAAGTTTACAGCGTAAGCACAGACACACACTTTGTTCACAAAGCATGGGCAGATGCTACAGACACAATCCGTAACATTACCTACACAATGATTGGCGATCCTACTCATCAACTTGCGAAACAATTTGGTGTGTTAATTGAAGGTGAAGGTCTTGCTGACCGTGGCACATTTGTCGTTGACCCAGATGGCGTTGTGCAGATCATTGAAATCAATCCAGGTGGTGTTGGCCGTGACGCTAAAGAGTTGCTACGCAAAGTTAAAGCGGCAAAATACACACGTGAACATCCAGGTGAAGTATGCCCAGCTAAATGGACAGAAGGCGCGGCTACACTAGCACCTAGCTTGGACCTAGTAGGTAAACTATAATGTATGCGAGCGAATACTGGGATTATGCTAATTATTGTAGAATTCTTGGCCTTAGTAATTGCCCTGTGTAGTTAACACTTTGTTACAAAAAAGTTCTTGACTTTTACAAATAATTAACATATACTATTATAAATACTAGTAACGCAGGCCAAAAGCCTGCTTTACTTTTTTAAATTAACCCAAAAGGAAAATACATGAAATATTTAAAAACTAAATCTACTCTGTTAGTTGCTCTATTAGCTCTAACGTCATTTGCGGCTACTGCTGCTCTAGTGCGTGAAAACGCCCAACACAAAGAATTTGAACGTGCGGCTCGTATGGAAACATTGAGCTTGGTTGCTGTTAAAAACAACGACTACGAATTGGCCTGTAAAGCACAACGTGAAGCTGTGGTTGCTCTTGCAAACGCTAAAGCTAAAGGCGCCGACATCTACGGTCAATCAATAATGAACGTTAAAGAATTCTGTTCTAAAGCAGGTGTTTAAATAAAATAGATCGGAAAGATCTATGTAAATAGATTTTTCCGGTTGACAAACTGTCAAAAAACCAGTATTATATACACATATTTTAGTTCTGGACTAAATATTTTAGTCAAAAGACAAAAAAGAGGTTGACAACGGTATAAATAGAATGTATACTAGTTGTTATAGTAACAAATTAATTAAAGGAATGCGAAAGCAAAATGTTTAACCAGCTACATCAATTTAGAGGATCGAAACAAGTGATAGCACTTGCCACGATGTCTTATTGGTCAGCGATTGAGACATTAGGCAATGATCGCGCACCGAATAGTATCTGTGGGGATCTTAATTAGAGTTTATATATAATATAAGTGAATTTTAATTAAGAACCCTAAGATCGAAAGACTTAGGGTTTTTTGTTTTATGTGTCTCGGAAACGAGGTCCAAGCAAGGCACATTAAAGATAGTATGTTAAACGGGCGGACTAGAGGATGG